>Ga0265297_10000882_pt1 | contig 79215 bp, 79 predicted proteins | sample Munlanlwell13791_FD_192502 | JGI IMG/M metagenome (GOLD analysis project Ga0265297, IMG submission 192502) | Leachate microbial communities from a municipal landfill in Southern Ontario, Canada - Leachate well 137-91 | ecosystem: Engineered > Solid waste > Landfill > Unclassified | place...
TTACGGGGATGCCATGTTGATTCTATAAGATGCTGGAACTAATCCATCGGGATAAAAACTCCAGGGCCCGCCTGGCAATAATCAAAACCAGCCGCGGCCAAATAAATACCCCCTGTTTTATGCCGGTAGGAACGCAGGGGACGGTCAAGACGCTCTCTCCGGCAGAGCTCATAGAGGCGGGGGCCCAGATCATGCTTTCCAATACCTACCATCTCTTCTTGAGGCCGGGGATGGATGTTATCAAAAAGGCAGGGGGGTTGCATAATCTTATAAGCTGGCACGGCCCTATCCTTACCGACAGCGGGGGCTACCAGATTTTCAGCCTCGCCCTTTTAAGGAAGATAAGTGATAACGGCGTGGAGTTCCAATCGCACATTGACGGCAAGAAACACACCTTTACGCCGGAGAGCGTAGTCGGGATTCAGGAGGAGTTGGGCTCGGACATTATTATGCCTCTTGATGAATGCGTGCATTACCCCTGCAGCAGGGATTATGCCGAGGTCGCCGCCAGAAGGACAATCGCCTGGGCCGCGCGTTCAAAGAAAGCGCACCGCGGAGAAGGACAGCGGCTTTTTTGCATTGTTCAAGGGTCCAGTTATGAGGACCTGCGCCGTGCCTGCGCCAGCGAGCTTATTGACATGGATTTTGACGGCTATGCCATAGGAGGGGTTTCAGTTGGCGAACCGCAAAAATTAATATATAATATAACGGGAATGGTGGCGGGATTGCTGCCCGAACAGAAGCCGCGTTACCTTATGGGTGTAGGGTTGCCTGAAGATATCCTGGAAGGGGTGGAATCCGGCGTTGACATGTTTGATTGCGTCACCCCTACCCGCTACGGCAGGAACGGCAGCGCCTTTACCAGCGAGGGCAAGCTCATTATCCGTAACTCTCCTTATTCGGAAGATTTTAGGCCGCTGGATTCGGAATGCAGCTGTTACGCCTGCAGGAATTTCAGCCGCGCATACCTGAGGCACCTTTTTAATACCGACGAGATACTGGGATTGAGGCTGGTTTCGCTGCACAACATCCATTTTTACCTCGGGTTAATGAAAGGCATCAGGAAGGCAATCCAGGAAGATAAATTCAGGGAATTTAAAAGGGAGTTTCTTGCCAGGTATATGAAGGCAGGTTCACGCAAAAACAATGCGCATTGACATTATTACCATATTCCCAGGGATGTTTGCGCCGGTATTGAACGAATCCATCATCAAGCGTGCGCAGCATAAGGGGAAGGTTAAGATCTACGTCCACGATTTGCGTAATTACTCTCGCGATAAGCATCGCAAGGTAGACGACCATCCTTACGGCGGGGGGGCGGGGATGGTGATGCGGGCCGAGCCGATATTCAACGCGGTGGAGGGTGTCTTGGCCAAGGCTAAAAACAAGAGGCCCCGAGTGGTTCTATTGTGCCCTAAAGGCAGGAGGCTGGAACAGAAGACCGTGAGAAAGCTCTCCCGCTACAAACATCTTATCTTGATATGCGGCCACTATGAGGGGATTGATGAGCGCGTCCGCCGCAGTCTGGCAGACGAAGAGATATCTATCGGCGATTATGTCTTGACCGGAGGAGAGTTGGCGGCGATGGTGGTTCTGGATTGCGTGGTGAGACTCATCCCGGGGGTCCTGGGCGATAAAAATTCCTTGAATTTTGAGTCATTTGAGGGTAATTTATTAGAATATCCGCAGTACACCCGGCCTGCGGTTTTCCGCAGATTAAGGCCTCCCAAGGTGCTCTTCTCGGGCGACCACAAGAAGATTGAGGAGTGGAGGAGGAAGGAGGCGCTTAAGATAACGCGCAGGCGCCGGCCGGATTTATTAGGCAAATAATAAGGAGGATAACAATGAATAAGATCAGGATGATTGAGGAGGAATACAGCAAGAAGGAAGTTCCCAATTTCGGCGTCGGGGATACGGTTAAGGTGTTAGTCAAGATCCCGGAGGGTCCTGATAAGACCCGCCTGCATCCTTTTGAAGGGGTCGTGATAGCCAAGAAAGGCAGCGGCTCCAGGACGAATTTTACGGTCCGGAAGGTTTCTTTCGGAGAGGGTATCGAGCGCGTCTTCCCGCTTTATTCTCCTGGCATCGAGCGCATCGAGCTCATACGTTCAGGCAAGGTTAAAAGGGCAAAGCTTTATTATCTGCGCAGCAAGGTCGGAAAGCGCGCCACGAAAATAGAATCCGCAGAGCCCAGGTAATAAAAAGTGCTTTATTACGAAAGCAAGCTCCGCAGGGAAGGTTATAATTTTATTATCGGTGTAGATGAGGTAGGCAGGGGGTGTCTTGCCGGGCCAGTAGTGGCGGCAGCCGTCCTCCTTAAGGAGATGAGATTCCGCAGCCGCATTGACGATTCCAAAAAATTAACTCCTCTGCAGCGTGAAACGGCATTCCCGGAGATTATAGGTAAAAGCGCATTCGGGGTGGGTATCGTAGGCGAGAGGGTAATTGACCGGTTGAACATAGCCGTGGCGACCCGCATTGCAATGGAGAGGGCCGTTTCCATTCTCCTTGAGGGTTTTAGGCCCAGAAGCGGAAAACGCGTTTGCCTTATGGTTGACGGCACCGTAAAATTAAAGATGCGCCTGCCGTATATCAATATTATTAGGGGCGACTCAAAGTCAAAGAGCATTGCCTGCGCATCTATTCTTGCCAAGGTCACCCGTGACAGGATTATGTCTTCTTACGACGAGGTGTATCCCGAGTACGGCTTCCGGCAGCATAAGGGTTACCCTACCATGTTACACCGAAGGGCAGTCGAGAGATTCGGGCCTTCCAGGATACACAGGCTGAGTTTTTGCCATGTCGCGAGGTAATCTCTCGCTTGGCAAGAGCGCTGAAGACGAGGCCGCAGATTTTCTAAGGCACCGGGGTTACAGTATCATCAGGAGAAATTACCGCAATAGATTGGGCGAGATAGATATCATCGCCCGTGATAAGGGTACGCTTTGTTTTGTGGAGGTAAAGGGTAGGCGTTCCTTAAGATGCGGGCTGCCGCAGGAAGCGGTTTCCCGGAGCAAGCGCGGGAGAATTTCGCGGGTCGCGCTCGGTTTCCTAAAAGAGAACAATCTTCTGGATTCCCCGGTGAGGTTTGATGTGGTAGCGCTCATATGCTCAGGCCAGGCAAGAGAGATAAAATTAATCCGGGGCGCCTTTGAATCAGAGGAGGGACTTGTTTAATATGACAGATTACCGTAGCGTCAGTTTAAGGGAATATCTCGAGGCGCTGGCAGCGAAAGTATCAGTACCGGGAGGGGGTTCTGCTGCGGCCCTGGATGCGGCCCTGGGGGCTGCGCTTGTGAGCATGGTAATCAATTTTACTGTCGGCAAGCCCCGTTACGTCAGATATGAGAAAGAATTAAAAACGGCGCTGGAGAAGTCCGAGAAGCTGCGCGAGGAGTTCCTGAATCTGGTGGATCTTGATGCCGCGGCTTATAACAGCGGGAACCTGCGCGATGCCATCGACGTGCCTTTTATGGTTTGCAGGCTTTGCTTCGAGGGGGCCAGATTATTGCCGCCGCTTGTCAGAAAGTCGAACCCCAACCTGATAAGTGACGTGGCAGTGGCTGCGGTGCTTCTGGAGTCCGCGTTCTCGGCAGCATATTTTAATGTCCGTATAAATCTTAAGCCCCTGAGCGATAAAAAAATGGGTTCCAGGATCAACAAGGAATTACTCTTTAAAGAGAAGGCTATTAAAAAGATCAGGCGGGAGACGGAGGCGAAAGTTGGCAAGATTATTAGAGGCTAAACCCATCGCAGAGAGGATCAAGACAGAGATTAAAAGGCAGATTGAGTCATTGGGCCGTGCGCCAGTTCTGCTTAGCGTTCAGGTGGGCGAGGATGCCGGCGCCGTAAGCTACGTAAAATCCCAGCAGAAGGTTGCCGAAGGTCTCGGCATAGAATACCGTTTTCATAAATTGCCGGCAGAGATAACGGAAAGAGAGCTTCTGGAGTTCGTTCGGCGCATGAATTCCGATAAGTCCCTGGATGGGATAATCATGCAGATGCCGTTGCCGCCCCTTATTGATCACAAGAAGATCAGCCAGGCCATCCTTGCCGAAAAAGACGTAGAGGGGATGCATCCCGAGAATATCGGCAGGATTCTTTTCGGCAGGGCCAGCATTATCCCCTGCACTGCCGCGGCGGTTATGGAGTTGTTGAAGGAGAGCGGGGTGGATCTTTACGGCAGGGAGGCGGTGGTGGTGGGGCACAGCGAGATTGTAGGCAAGCCGCTTTCTCTTCTACTGCTTGATAAATTTGCCACTGTTACGGTCTGCCACATCGGCACCTCCAAGGCAGCAAAATTACAGGAACACGTCAGGGCTGCCGAGGTTTTAATCGTGGCGGTAGGCAAACCCGGGCTTATCAAGGGGGAGTGGATCCGGGAAGGCGCCGTTGTCATAGATGTAGGCATAAACAGGGTAGGTGATAAGATTGTAGGCGACGTAGAGTTTCAGGAGGCCCAGAGGCGCGCCGCATTCATCACGCCTGTTCCCGGAGGAGTAGGGCCGTTAACCGTTACCCTTCTCATGCGCAACCTACTTGAGGCAGCGAAGTCAAAATAGGATATAGAGTTTTCCCTCATTGCCCGGGAAAGCGCCTTTAAGAGACAGAAACACTTTTCCGATTGGCTTGGAAACTGTTTCTGCTTTGGGTTGAAAGTATTTCTTTAAACTATGGCGAGCTTTAAAGAGAAATTAGCATCGGAAAAATTTCTGATAACTTCCGAGATGGGCCCTCCGAAGGGCATCGAGACTAAGGTTATCCTGGAGGACGCCGAGCTTATCCGCGGTAGGGTGGATGCCGTTAATGTTACGGATTTACAAAGTTCGGTAATGAGGCTTGGTTCGCTGGCAGTATGCAGTCTTCTGAAGCAGAGGGGGTTTGAGCCTTTATTCCAGTTGACCTGCCGCGACCGCAACCGCCTTGCCTTACAGTCCGATATACTCTCCGCCGCCGCGCTCGGCATTGAAAACCTCCTGATACTTACCGGCGACCACACTACCCTTGGGGATCATCCTGAGGCCAAGCCGGTGTTTGACCTGGATTCGGTGCAGCTTCTGGAGGTAGTCGGGAAGCTCCAGGAGGGTTTTGATATGAAAGGTAACAGGCTGGAGGGTGTTGCCCCGAAATTCTGCGTAGGCGCGGCGGTGAACCCTGGTGCAGACCCTCTAGAGCCGGAGATCCTGAAGATGGAAAAGAAGATTGAGGCCGGTGCGGAATTTTTTCAGACCCAGGCCGTCTACGATATCAATGTTTTCGAGAGATTCCTTGATAAGACAAGGCATCTTAAGGTTCCGTTGCTGGCCGGCATCGTGCTTTTGAAATCCGCCGCTATGGCGCGCTACCTGAACAAGAACGTAGCCGGCATATGCGTGCCGGATGATTTAATCAAAGAGATGCAGGATGGCAAAGACAAGGAGCAGAAGTCGGTAGAGATTGCCAGCCGTCTGATCAAGAAACTCAGGCCTATGTGCCGGGGGGTTCATATCATGCCCATCGGATGGGATAGAAAGGTTCCCCTCGTTCTGGACGCCTCAGGTTTGTAGATATGCCAGAGATAGTAATAATCGGTAATTCTGCCGCCGGTTTTTCATGCTGCCAGGCGCTCCTTGCAGAGCGCGGCGGCAACGGGATAACCGTTATCAGCGAAGAGTCCTTTCCTGCCTATAACCGCAACCTGCTCCTGGGTTATTTCGGAGGAGGCATAAAGGAAGAAGAACTTTTTCTCTGCCGCCAGGAATATTACCAGGCCAATAATGTAAAGCTGCTTAAAGAGAGCAGGGTGGCTTTGCTTGAGACCAAAAAACAGCGGCTCATCCTTAAGGATAATTCCAAGATAAATTACGATTACCTGGTGATCGCCTCAGGCTCAAGGCCGCGTCTTCCTGATATCCCCGGGATTACCAAGGATGGAGTTAGAGTTTTTTATTCGCTGGAAGACGCGAAGATCATTAAGCAGCGCCTAGTCATCTCCGGTACCGTAGCGTTATTCGGAGAATCCGTGCTTTGCGCTGAACTTGCCGCTTCAGAGGCGCTTAGGGGCAAAGAGGCCAAGATTATTGCCAGGGGTAAACCGGAGGCATTTAGCGCCTGCGAGAACCATGAATGGCTGGAGGGTTTAGAGATTGTCGAGATTATCGGTGAGGGTTCTGAATTACGGGCGATAAAATTAAACAACGGCAAGGCAATCGGCGTATACTTGGTGATTTACGCCGGGGCGCAGCTTGCGGCAAGCGAATTCTTGAAAGGCAGCGACATCAGGACAGAAAACGGCTCTATCCTGGTGAATGACCAGATGCGCGCAAGCCTGGATAACGTTTTTGCCTGCGGCAGCGTCTCTAAAAAAGACAATTACGCCCCGCAATCCAAGACCTGGGATGATGCCGTAAGGGAAGGCGTTCTGGCAGCGGAGAGCTTGATAAAAATCTTTAAAAGGGAAAGTAATATATGTCAGCAGACGTCTTAGTCGAACTTGGCAGCAAGGGGGCGGATAGCATCATTAGGGCTGCGGGTTTAGCCCTGGATAAAACAATTAGAGATAAGGGGCAATCCTGCGCTATCGGCTTTGGTGGCACCAATTATTATTTGCCGCTGGCATACGCCCTTCTAAAGATTGAAACCAGGGATCTCAGGGATTGTAGGAATATCCTAAAGGAAGCCGTTGCCCTCAACAACAATCAGGCATCTTCCAGCGGTTTGAATATTGCTGCCCTTGGGGGCATATTGAATAAAGGCATTGCTACCTTGCTTTGCGAGGAGGTGCTGGCCGGGCTGGCATATCTTAATAAAGAGCACCCTAAGGAGGGGTTTACGGGTTTTCTTCCTGATACGTTATTGAGGTCTCTGGGCATCCAGCTGGTTGACGGCAGGATTGCCGGCATTGCGGTAATCCTTGGATCTGCCAAGGACGCGGATGGGGCAGTGCGCATCGTCAGGGATTTTCAGAGTAAGGGTATCGTAAGCATAATCGTGGGTAGCGTCGGAGAAAACAGCTTTAAGAAGCAGCTCGAAGAGAAGAAGGTAGGGATGGGGTTGGAAAACTACATCGTCGCATTAGGCGACGACTACCTTTCTGCCGTCTATGCCGTTAACTGGGCTGTGCGCGCCCCGTTGGTATATGGCGGATTAAAGAGCGGTCAGTGGCAGGAGATTTTAAGATACAGCCAGGAGAAGATTCCGGCTTTTGTGATGCTTCTCGGCCACGTAGATGAGGTTCTGGTGGCTACCGGACTCGGGGCATTGGCGATGGGTTTTCCCATTATTACCGATTTGGATGTCCCCCAGCTGGGTAAGATAGATACTACTTTATACGAAGCCCTGGTTACCGAAAAGGACTACGGTAAGCTGCCTGCCAGGTGTATTGAGACAAGGGGGCTCAAGGTCAGGGTATCCGATGTTCCTATACCAGTGCCTTATGCTCCGGCATTTGAAGGAGAGCGCGTCAGGAAAGAACAGTTGCATGTGGAATTTGGTAGCAAGAGCAGCGTTTCTTTCGAGTACCTGTCCTTAAAGGGGATGGACGAGGTCGAAGATGCAAGTGTGGAATTGAACGGCCCGGATATCGACCAGCTGCCAAATGGGATGAGGTCCCTGCCTCTGGCGATAATCGTAGAGGTGGCCGGCCGTAAGATGCAGAAGGATTTTGAGCCTATCCTGGAACGCCAGATCCACCGTTTTATGAATTATGCCATGGGCGTGATGCACGTCGGACAGCGGGACATGAACTGGATACGCGTTTCGCACGATACCTTTGATAAGGGGTTCCGCCTTAAGCATTTCGGAGTCATAATCCACGCCATGCTGCATCAGGAATACAGCGCTATCGTGGATAAGGTGCAGGTAAAGCTCTATACCCGGGAGGCTGATGTCGAGAGTCTCCTGCCGCAGGCCAAGAAGTCTTACGATGAGCGCGATGAACGCATTGCCGGGATGGTGGATGAGAGCGTGGATACATTTTACTCCTGTCTGCTATGTCAATCCTTTGCGCCAAACCACGTCTGTATCATTACGCCGGAGCGCCTGGGTCTCTGCGGCGCCTATTCCTGGCTGGATGCCAAGGCTTCTTTTGAGATTACCCCTACCGGACCGAACCAGCCCATTAAGAAAGGAGAGGCGCTGGACAGCCATCTGGGGCAATGGAAGAACATAAATGATTTTGTTTATAACAAGTCCAATAAGACCATTGAGAAGGTTAATATGTATTCCCTATTGAATTCCCCGCAGTCTTCCTGCGGTTGTTTTGAGTGTATTGCGGCGATTGTCCCGGAGGTCAACGGCATAATAGTGGTACACCGCGATTATAGCGGTCTGACGCCGGTAGGGATGAGTTTCACTACTCTTGCAGGTTCGGTAGGAGGCGGGGTGCAGACACCAGGGTTCCTGGGGATAGGCAAACTGTATATTGTCAGCCGGAAATTTATCTGTGCTGACGGGGGATTAAAAAGGCTGGTATGGATGCCGCGCGAACTAAAAGAAATATTGGCGGATAAGCTCAAGAAACGTGCCGAGGAACTCGGAGCGCCTGAGCTGTTCAGCAAGATTGCGGATGAAACTACTGCCGCAAATCTCGAAGGGTTGATTGGTTTTTTGCAGAAGGTCAGACATCCGGCACTTGATATGCCACCCCTCCTATAGCAGAAAGACCTTCCCGATTGACCTGGAAGGTGTTTTTAGCTTTGGGTTGGAAAATGTTTCTATTTTAAATTTTTCTTGACCTTTTTTGGCTTTTCTTATATAGTAGAGATGAAAAGGCGATAATGTCAAAATATCCTCCTAAATCTTTCCCCTTTTATAGCATTATAATAGGAGCGTTGTTTTTGTTGTTAGCGGCGGATTCCGGCACTGCGCAGGAGGAAAAGCTCTCTTTAATGCAGAACGAGGCCAGGGTTTACCGCGAGCTGGGATTGGAAGCTCAGAAGGAAGGCAGGCTCCAGGAGTCCCTGGCGTACTACCAGAAGGCCATTGTGATGGATCCGCAATACCCGCTAACCTATAATGACGCGGGTGTTATCCTTGAGGGCTTGGATCACCCCGAGTTAGCAAAAGCAATGTATCTTAAAGCCATCGAGGTGGCGCCGAATTACCCCGACAGTTATTCGAATCTGGCAATTATTTACGAAGACGAAGGTAATTATACCGATGCCGCAACCTGTTGGATGAAGCGCGCTACCCTCGGCCCCCCTAATGACCCTTGGGCAGAGGCTGCCCGCCGCAGAATAGGTGATATCGCCAAGGCATATCCGGAGGCCTACAACGTAAGCAGCCAGCAATACCAACAAGGGATGCCTCAGCTCAACGCTGAAGCGCAGAAAGCTTCCGGATCATCTGAAGAGCAGTTACCGCCGTCTAAATCACTGTTGACTTATCTGGAACCGCAGCATCCTTTGCAGGGGCGGCGGCCGACGGTAGCATATCCCAGTTCTCCTGCAGACCATGGTGTTGTTAGGGGTGCCGGGGCAAGCCGTGACAATAAAACCCGCGCTTCTAATTATCTTATGCAGGCCAGGGAGAATTTTAACACACGCAACTATGTAGTGGCTTTGAAGGAGGCTACGGTTGCGGAGTATCTAGACCCCGAAAATTCCGAGATCAGTTCTTTTGTGGAAGAGATCCGTAAAAAACTTTTAGAGTAGCTAATACTGCGCTTATCACGCCTTATTTTCCCGTGCTTAACTAATCTTTAAAATGGTTCTCCCAAGGTTGGTCTGAATGGCTAAAGGAAGATTATTTTTAGTTGATGCCACAGCTTTTTGCTACCGTGCTTTCTATGCTATCGGCGACCTCTCTACGTCATCGGGGCAACCCACCAACGCGGTTTACGGTTTTGTTAATATGCTCAAGAAAATTATTAAGGATAAGCATCCCGATTTTATCGCCGCCTGTTTTGACGTGTCCCGCGATACCTTCCGCCAGAAAAAATTCGCCGCTTACAAGATGCAGCGGCCACCGATGCCTGAAGGGCTTTCTTCCCAGATGCCTCTTATTAGGCAGCTGGTGAGGACTTACGGCATAGCGGTTTTTGAAAAGGAAGGTTATGAGGCCGACGACATCATCGCGAGCGTCGCTGCCAGGGCAAAGGCCGGGGGGCTTAAGGTAACTGTTGTCAGTTCCGATAAAGACATGCTGCAGTTGGTTGACGAGGATACCGAGGTATTCAATCCCTACAAGGATAGCGGCGTTACCTACGACGAAGGGAAGGTCAGGGAGTCTTACGGGGTAAGCCCTTCTCAGATCCCGGACCTCATCGCCTTGATGGGAGACAAAGCGGATAATATAGCTGGCATCAGCGGCATCGGAGAAAAGACCGCCGTGGCATTGATTAAGGAGTACGGCTCTCTTGATGCCGTATTATCGCACGTCAGCCGCATAAGCCCCAGGAGGGTTTCAAGCGCTATCGAGAATAACTCAGATACTCTCAGCCTGAATAAAGAGTTAGTTTTATTGGATAGTAGAGTGAAATTGGATTTTAGTCTTGATATGCTGCGCCCCGGACCTGTAGATACCGAGGGGCTCCTGAATTTATTCAGAAGGCTGGAGTTCAAAAAGTTTATCAAGGAGCTTCAGGCAGAGGGAGGGGATTCAGTTGCGAATGAGCTGCCGGAGGCCGGAGATAGCGACCTGGAGCAGATTATCAGTAAGCGCTTTGAGGTTATTTTAGGCGTTAGCGAGGGCGCAGGAATATTTCTATCTGCCGCGGGCAAAAGCTTTTCTTTGGCTGCCATGACCCAGAAAGCGAAAGAAGTGCTTTCGCGCAGCGATATCCCTAAGACCGGTCACGACCTTAAGGGGATTAAGGTAACCCTGCAAAAGAAGGGGATAAGCCTTGCAGGGCTGTATTTTGACACTATGGTTGCAGCCTATCTTATTAACCCCGGCAGGGGATCCTATGGGTTGGAGGATCTGGCCTGGGAATACCTGCCCCAAACTCCTTTAAACAGGGGCATCGATAGTGCCGGCGCCCTGAGGATAATCCTTGAGCTTGAGCCCCTCCTGGAAGCCGAGCTTAAGAAGAGGTCGCTTTTTGAGCTTTTCCGCAGCATTGAGATGCCGTTGGTGGATGTGCTGGCGGGAATGGAGATGACGGGGATAAAATTGAATCCGAAGGTGTTGGAGGACCTTTCCAAAGAGCTGGAGAGAAGGCTCATCCGTCTCATCCGGGACATCTATAAGCTAAGCGGCGCGGAATTCAATATTAATTCCCCAAAACAATTGCGGACCATCCTTTTTGAAAAGCTGAAGCTGCCGGTGGTCAAGAGGACCAAAACCGGGCCATCTACCGATGAGGAGGTATTAAAATCCCTGTCGTCTTCGCATGAGCTTCCGGCGCTGCTTTTAGAATACCGCCAGCTTACCAAGCTAAAGAATACCTATGTCGATACCCTACCTGCCCTCGTTGATCCTAAAACCGGCAGGCTTCATACCTCGTTTAATCAGACTGTTACCGAGACCGGCAGGTTAAGCAGCAGCAATCCTAACCTGCAGAATATACCGACCAGGACCGATATCGGCAGCAGGATCAGGCAGGCGATTGTAGCCTTTGACTCCGAGAGCTATCTTTTGGCGTATGACTATTCCCAGATTGAGTTAAGGATACTGGCGCACATCTCGGGTGACGAAAACCTGATTTCCGAATTCAGGCAGGATAAGGACGTGCATCGCGCTACTGCTGCGCTCATACACGGCTTAAGCGAATCAGAGGTAGACGAGCGGATGCGCGATACCGCCAAGAGGGTTAATTTCGGCATCATCTATGGTTTGACTTCATACGGCCTCTCCCGCGACCTCGCCATATCGTTCGACGAAGCGCAGGATTTTATCGACGCGTATCTGGCAAGATACCCCCGCGTCAAGGACTATATGCAGGAGCAGATTTCCAGGGCCGAGGAGGATGGTTTTGTCACTACTATCAGCGGCAGGAGGAGGTATATCCCCGAGATAAATGATAAAAATCAGGCAGTGCGGCAGTTTGCCCAGCGTAAGGCCATCAATACGCCTATCCAGGGTTCGGCGAGCGATTTGATAAAGATGGCCATGGTTGCGATAGAGCGGATGATAAAAGAGAAAGGGTTGGCCAGCCGCATGATAATGCAGGTCCACGACGAACTGGTTTTTAACGTACCTCGCCGGGAGCTTGATGCGGCTGCGGGGGTAATCCGGGATATAATGGAGCATGTCATGACATTAAGGGTTCCGGTAAAGGTTACTGTTAAAAAAGGAAATAACTGGCTGGATATGGTGTCCGTCAACTAAGAGGAGGTTTGGAGAATGAAAGTCGTGATATGTGCTTCAGAGGTGGTTCCTTTTGCCAAGACCGGCGGCCTGGCTGACGTAGCAGGCGCTCTTCCGATAGCGCTGGAGGATACCGGTCAGGAAGTCGTGATAGTTATGCCTAAGTACAAGATGATACAGGATTCCAAGTTTAATATCCAGAGACTGAAGGAGGGCGTTTCTTATGCTACCGTCGGCAAGGATATCAAGGTTTATTTTATCGAGAACAGTAAATATTTTGACCGGGACGGCCTTTACGGAGACAAAAAAGGAGACTATCCGGATAATCTCGACAGGTTTTCATATTACTCCAGGAGAACCCTGGAGTTGCTGAAGGAATTGAATTTCCGTCCGGATGTTATCCACGTGCATGACTGGCAGGCATGCCTTATCCCGGTATACCTAAAGAACAGCTACCGGCAAGAGGAGTTCTATGAGGATACCCGTGTGCTCCTGACTATCCACAACATCGGCTACCAGGGGCTTTTTCCCAAGGAGGAGTATCCTAGGCTTGGGCTGGACTGGGGTCTCTTCAATATGCAGATGCTGGAGTTCTACGATAAGATTAGCCTCTTAAAAGGCGGGATAGTGTTTTCGGATGCCATCAATACCGTCAGCCCCACCTATAGCAGGGAGATTCAAACAAAGGAGTTTGGTTTTGGCCTTGAGGGGATCCTCACCAAGCGCCGCAATGAGCTCTTTGGCGTATTAAACGGCCTGGATTACTTTATCTGGAACCCCGCAACCGACAAGTTTATCTCGCAGAATTATTCGGTGCGAACCGCCAAGGATAAAATTAAGAATAAGCAAGACCTGCAGAAGCTCTGCGGGCTGCCGATTGATGGTAAGGTGCCGCTTTTCGGCATCGTCTCAAGGCTGGCCGAACAGAAGGGGTTTGATATACTCTCGGAGGCAATTGATAAGATATGCAGGATGAAGCTCCAATTAGTAATACTGGGCACGGGAGATTTGAAATACCATGAGGTCCTCGAGGGTATCGTCAGGAAATACCCGGGTGTTATCTCCCTGCACCTTAAGTTTGACAATACCCTGGCGCATAAAATATACGCCGGCTCCGACATATTCCTGATGCCCTCCAAATACGAACCGTGCGGGCTGGGGCAGATGATCAGCTTAAGTTACGGCACCATACCACTGGTTTTTAAGACCGGCGGCCTGGCTGATACCGTAACTGACTCCAATGGTTTTGTCTTTGACCAGTACAGTCCTAGCGCGCTGGAGGAGACAGTCGATAAATCCATCAAGGCTTTCAGGGATAAAAAGAAATGGGACCTTTTGATAAAGAAGGCAATGCAGTGTAATTTTTCCTGGGAGGTTTCCGCCAGGGAGTACCTTAAGCTTTACGAGAGATAAGTCTGTTAGGCAATGGTTTTAGGTATAACCGGGGTCTTAGGCAGCGGCAAGAGCACTGTTGCCAGGATATTCAAGTCGCTGGCCAGGGGTAGGGGTGAGCTTCTTGATGCTGATGCCATTGCCCGCCGCCTGATGACAAAAGGCAGTAGTGTTTACCGTCGTATAGTGGCTGCCTTTGGGGGGCGCATCATCGGAAAGAACGGCGCGATTGAACGTCCTAAATTAGCAGCCCTGGTTTTTGATAATCCTCTGTTGCTGCGCCGGCTGAACCGGATAATACATCCCGAGGTCATAGGCGTTATGAAAAACCAGATAAAATCCAGCCGCGCCAAACTTCTCATCCTGGATGTGCCGCTTCTGTTGGAGGCAGGCATGGAGGATATGGTAGACAAGATTATCGTAGTAAAGATTAAGCGCCGGGAGCAGATCCGGAGATTGGCAGGCGCCAGAGGATTCAACAGGAAAGAGATACTGGAGAGGATGAATTCTCAGATGCCGCAGGGCGAGAAGATCCGCCTGGCGGACTTTGTAATAGATAACAGCAATAAAATAGAAGAAACAAGAACTCAGGCAGTAAAAATATGGAGGTCTTTGTGGAAAAATTAGATATCAGTAAGCTCAAAGAAATGAAGATTAACGAACTCAATAAACTATCCAAGGAGCTTAGCGTTAACGGATTAAGCGGCCTTAGGAAACAGGACCTGATTTTTAAGATCCTGCAGGCCCAGGCGGAAAAAGAGGGGTTGATGTTCGGGGAAGGGGTCCTGGAGATACTGCCGGAGGGGTTCGGTTTTCTGCGTTCTCCCAATTACAATTACCTTCCGTGCCCCGACGATATCTACGTTTCTCCTTCGCAGATACGGAAGTTCGACCTGAAGACCGGCGATACCGTAAGCGGGGAGATCCGTCCTCCCAAGGAAGGGGAGAAATACTTTGCCCTCCTGAAGGTAGAGGCAGTCAACCACGAGCATCCGGAAGACGCGAAAGAAAAGGTGCTTTTTGACAACCTTACCCCGGTTTATCCCCACGAGCACTTTATACTTGAAACCGTTCCCACAGAGATCTCGATGCGCATCATGGATCTTCTGGCTCCTATCGGCAAGGGGCAGCGCGGCCTTATCGTGGCGCAGCCCTACAGCGGCAAGACCGTGTTATTGCAGAAGATTGCCAACGCCATCATGTCAAACCAGCCGGAGGTGATATTGATCGTCCTTCTTATCGACGAGAGGCCGGAAGAGGTCACCGATATGCAGCGTCACGTCAAGGGAGAGGTTATCTCTTCGACCTTTGACGAGCCGCCGGAGAGGCACGTGCAGGTGGCGGAGATTGTTTTGGAGAAAGCCAAGAGGCTGGTGGAGCATAAGAAGGACGTGGTGATACTGCTGGACAGCATTACGCGCCTGGCGCGCGCCTACAACTCGGTGGTGCCGCACAGCGGCAAGGTGCTTTCCGGAGGCATCGATTCCAACGCCTTGCAAAAGCCCAAGAGGTTCTTCGGAGCAGCCCGTGCCATAGAAGAAGGCGGCAGCCTTACTATTATTGCCACTGCCCTGGTTGATACCGGCAGCAGGATGGACGAGGTTATCTTTGAGGAATTCAAGGGGACCGGCAATATGGAGATACAGCTTGACCGTAACCTCTTCCAGCGCAGGATATACCCTGCCATTGACATCAAGCGCTCCAATACCCGCCACGAGGAATTGCTCCTTAAGCCGGAGATACTGCAAAAGGCCTGGATACTCAGAAAGGTTTTGAACGAGCTTAATAACGTGGAGGCGATGGAGCTTTTGATCGAGAAGTTGGCAAAGACCAAGAACAACACCGAGTTTTTAAACAGTATGAACCAGTAAGTGATACAGGAGGCAAACATGAAAGATAATATTCACCCCAAGTATCAGGACTGCGTAATTGTGTGCGCCTGCGGCAATACTATCCATACCCGTTCCACCAAGCCGAATATCCGGGTAGACGTGTGCTCGAGCTGTCACCCCTTCTTTACCGGCAAGCAGAAATTCGTGGATTCCGCCGGCAGGGTCGATAAGTTTATGAAGAAATACGGCAAGAAACAGGGCTAAAGCCGCCAGGGCATGATTAAACAGTTAGAGAAGCTGGAGAGCCGCTACCGGGAACTGGAGAACCTCCTGGCTTCGCCCGAGGTCATCTCGAATAAGGAAGAGTATAACCGTTACGCCAAGGAGCTTTCGGATATGCGGGATGCGGTTTATCTTTTCCGGGAATACCTCCGTGTTTCACAGGAGATGGAGGGGCTCCAGCAGCTGATTAAAGGAAAAGCAGAGCAGGAGTTCTTGGAATTGGCCAGGACGGAACTCGCGGATTTGTCCGTTAAGAAGTCCAATCTTGAAGAGAAACTCAAGGAATGTATTGCCGCTGACGACGACGACCTCGGCAAGGACGTTATCGTAGAGATACGCCAGGGTACCGGAGGCATGGAGGCGGGGTTGTTTGCGGCAGACCTTTACCGGATGTACGCCAAGTACGCTGCGAGGAAAAACTGGATAGCGGAGGAGATGTCGGCTCATCCTACCGAGTTAGGAGGATTCAAGGAAATCATCTTCAGCGTCAAAGGCAGGGACGCCTACAAGCGCCTTAAATTTGAAAGCGGGGTGCACCGCGTGCAGCGCGTTCCAGAGACCGAGGCCCAGGGGAGGATCCATACCTCCACCATCACCGTGGCGGTGCTGGCCGAGCCCGAGGAGGTGGATATAAATATAGAACCCAAGGACCTCAAGATCGATACCTACCGTTCGTCCGGGCCAGGCGGTCAGCATATGCAGAAGACCGATTCCGCAGTCAGGATTACGCATATCCCGAGCGGAATGGTGGTGGCCTGCCAGGATGAGCGCTCGCAGCTCAAAAATAAAAATAAGGCGATGAGGATATTGCGCGCCCGGATCCTCGACATGAAGCAACAGGAGGAATTAAAGAAAATTTCATCGGACAGGAAAGCGCAGATCGGATCCGGGGATAGGAGCGAGAAAATACGCACCTATAATTTTCCCGATAGGCGCATTACCGACCACCGCATTAATTTTACGACATACAGGCTTGAGGAGGTATTAAACGGAGACCTCGATGAGATCTCGGATGCGTTGTTAAAAGCCGCCAGCGATAAAGAGAAGGGCATTGGAGATGAATGAAGCGGAATTATTATTCTCGCAGGTATTGGGGGTCAGCCACACGCAGATGTATTTAAGAAGGCGTCAGCCGCTTGCTCCTGATGCCTCCTTGCGGATCGCCGCAGCCTTAAGAAGAAGGATCGCAGGGGAACCCCTGCATTATATCTTGGGGAACATCGAGTTTATGGGGCTGGATTTTAAGGTTGGGCCCAGCGTATTGATACCGCGCCAGGAGACCGAGCTTCTGGTGGAAGAGGCGCTTGCGCTCATCAGGCGCATCAATCGTTTTGGCATAAGGGTTCTAGACCTTGGCACCGGCTCAGGGTGTATCGCGGTGTCAGTGGCTAAACTTGCGGCCGGGGTTCAGATAGACGCTATTGATATTTCAGACAAGGCACTTGAGGTAGCGCGCCTTAATGCCCTGCGGCACAAGGTAGCGGTTAACTTCATAGAGAGTGATTTATTCGAATCCTGCTCTTCCGGAGCAGGCAGTTATGATATCATTCTTAGCAATCCTCCCTATGTTAGGGCTTCCGAGATTGATGGGTTGCCTTCTGAAGTGAAGCGAGAACCCCGCCTGGCATTGGAGGCCGGTATGGATGGCTTGTTTTTTTACCGGCGCATTGCCCGAGAATCAAGGCCTTATCTTAGAGAAGGCGGTTATTTAGGATTGGAGATGGGGTTTGGGCAACGTACGGAGGTAGAGGCCATATTTGAGGAAGCCGGTTTCAGGGGCGTAAAATTCATACGCGATTATCATGGCATAGGCAGGGTGATTATATTACAAAGGAAGGCAGGATAATGGACAGGCTGGTGGTTGAAGGGGGGGTAAGGCTAAAGGGCGCGGTCAGAATATCCGGTTCTAAGAATGCGGCGCTTCCGATACTGGCGGCAACCTTGCTTACTGAGGAACCGTGTATTATTAGAGGGGTACCCGATCTCTGCGATGTTATGACAATGCTCAAAATCCTTAAGTCCCTGGGGAAAAACACGGAATTCCATAACGGCACGGTAAGAGTTACGCAGGCAAGGCAGGCGAGCCTTGTGGCCGATTACAGGCTGGTTTCTACCATGCGCGCCTCATTCTGCGTATTAGGGCCGTTACTTGCCAGATTCAGGAAGGCCAAGGTTTCCTTGCCCGGCGGTTGCGTTATAGGCGTGCGGCCGGTGGACCTGCATCTTAAGGGTTTGAGGGCGCTGGGAGCGGATATCAGTATCGAGTCGGGGTATGTGGTTGCTGCGGCAGGTCGCCTGCGCGGCAGCAATATGTATTTAGGGGGGATTTTCGGCTCCTCGGTTTTAGGCACCGATAATGTGATGATGGCGGCTACCCTTGCCGGCGGCAAGACCGTTATCGAAAATGCCGCTTGTGAGCCGGAGGTTTCTGACCTGGCGGATTTTCTTGTTAAGATGGGTGCTCAGATACGGGGACAGGGCACCCCTACCATCGAGATACAGGGGGTGAAGAATTTAAGAGGCACAGAATATACCGTCATCCCGGATAGGATAGAGGCGGCTACATTTATGACGGCAGCCCTTATTACGGGAGGGGATATTTTAATCAAGAACGCCTGCATTTACCATCTCGGTGCGGTGATTGATAAATTGACGGAAAGCGGCGCAGCCATTACCAGGACTGACGGGGCGCTTCGGGTGCGGCCGCGGAGGCGCTTGTGCCCGGTTAACGTTACTACCCTGCCTTACCCCGGTTTTCCTACGGATATGCAGGCACAGATTATGAGTTTGATGGCGGTGACGCCCGGCATCAGCGTGATTACCGAGAAGATTTATCCGGACCGTTTCATGCATGTGGCGGAGCTTAACCGTATGGGCGCGCACATACAGCGCGAAGGCCCCCACGCTATTGTCGAGGGGGTAAGGACGTTGTCCGGAGCTCCGGTGATGGCTTCGGACCTAAGGGCTTCAGCCTCGCTCTTATTGGCGGGGTTGATTGCCAAAGGCAAAACCATAATCTCTAGGATTTACCACCTTGACCGAGGATACGAGGATATCGAACGCAAGATGAGCGCATTGGGGGCGCGGATAAAGAGAGAGAAGGAGTAGGCTTATGATACTGATGATTGATAACTACGACTCCTTTACCTATAACCTGGTGCAGTACCTGGCAATGCTCGGAGAGAAAGTGGAGGTTTTTCGCAATGATAAAATCAGCATTGACAGGATAAAAAGATTATCCCCGGCAAGGATTGTTATTTCACCGGGGCCTGGTAGGCCGGAAGATGCCGGTATCTCATGCGACCTGATAAGGGAGTTCCAAAAAACCATTCCTATCCTTGGGGTCTGTCTCGGCCACCAGTGCATCGGTCAGGTTTACGGAGGACGCATTATCCCTGCAAAGAGACTAATGCATGGGAAGGCCTCGCGCATTTATCATAACGGCAGGGGCATCTTCCGCAGCATCGAGAACCCCTTCCTTGCCACGCGTTACCATTCCCTGGCAATAGAAAGAAAGAGCCTCCCGGGGTGCCTGGAGGTTACTGCTTGGACCAAGGAGGACTCCGAGATTATGGGCGTAAAACACAGGCAACACTCTCTTTGGGGAGTGCAGTTTCATCCAGAGTCCATCCTGACCAAGTCCGGGTTTGAAATATTAAGGAATTTCCTAACGCTATGATACAAAACGCTATAAGGATCCTGGCAGAGAAGAATGACCTCAGCGCCTCCCAGATGCAGGAGGTAATGCAGGAGATATTGACTGGCGCGACTGATACCGCAGATATCGTCTCTTTTCTTACCTCGCTCAATGATAAAGGCGAGACAGTGGAAGAGCTTACCGCCGCGGTCACCGTGATGCTTAAATACGTTGAGCCGATTGTAGTGGATAGGACTAATATACTGGATACCTGCGGCACCGGAGGAGACAGGAAAGGGACATTCAACATCTCTACTGTTTCTGCTTTTGTCGCCAGCGGCGCAGGCGTTACGGTAGCCAAGCACGGCAATCGTTCCGTCTCGAGCAGATCCGGCAGCGCAGACATACTGGAATCCCTTGGCGTAAAAATAGATATGGGGAGGGGTTTGATTAAAAAATGCCTGGAAGAGATAGGGATAGCTTTTTTGTTTGCCCCTAATTTGCATCCGGCCATGAAGCACGTGATGCCGGCACGCAGAAAGATTGCCGGCAAGACCATGTTCAATATCCTGGGGCCGCTGATAAACCCTGCCCGCGCTACCAATCAACTCATCGGGGTTTACAGCCCTCAGTGGGCCCCTATCCTTGTCCGGGTGCTGCACAATCTGGGGACGCGGCATGTGCTGGTGGTGCACGGTAATGACGGACTGGATGAGGTAACCACTACGGATAAGACCTTTGTTTCCGAGGCGAACGCCGGGGTATTCCAAGATTTCGAGACGGCTCCGGAGGATTTCGGGTTTAAGAGGGCTAATCCGAATGACCTGCTTGCAGCAGATGCCGCTTCCAGTGCAAGGATGGCGATGGATGTCTTAAGCGGCAAAAAGGGTCCGCAGCGCGACATTGTTTTGTTCAATTCCGGATGCGCTATCTATGCCGCTGACCGGGCCGCTTCCATCCAGGAAGGGATAGGGTTGGCGACGGATTCGTTGGATTCCGGCCGGGCCATGGAGAAATTAACATTATTAAGGGAGTATTCCAGGCGATGAAGAAGAGCGACTTTCTGAAAGAGGTTATAGCCAGGAAGAAAGAAAAGACAGCTTTAAGTAAACAACAGTTTCCCGAGGAGGTCTTGAAGGAGCGCGTCAAGTCCCTGGCCCCTGCCAGGGATTTTGTCGGGGCAATTCAGAAGCCCCGCCAGATTTCCTTGATTGCCGAGATAAAGAAGGCATCGCCTTCCCGCGGGATAATCCGGCAGGATTTTAAGGTGCAGGACATCGCCCGCACCTATCAGGAGGCAGGGGTGCAGGCAATTGCGGTTCTGACCGAGGAGGATTATTTTCAGGGCAACATATCTTACCTTAACGAGGTCCGTGGCATTACCGACCTGCCGCTGTTGCGCAAGGATTTTATCCTGGAGCCTTACCAGATTTACGAGTCGCGCTTCTTCGGAGCCGATGCCGTGCTCTTGATATCCGAGGTCCTCACCCAGGAGAGTATCTTGGAGATGAGTCAGCTCGCAGCCGAACTTGGTCTGGTTTCGCTGGTTGAGGTGCATAGCGAAAAGGAATTGAAGAAGGTGCTTAAGCTTAAGAATGTCGGGCTTATCGGCATCAATAACCGCGACCTGCATACCCTGGAGGTTGATTCCAGCACGACCCAGAAGCTGTTTACGCTTATCCCCAAAGACAAGGTAGTAGTGGTAGAGAGCGGTCTCAAGAGCCGCCAGGACGTCATGTTCCTTAAGATACTGGGAGTGAGCGCGGTTTTAATAGGAGAGGCCTTTATGGCTGCCCCAGATATACGGCGTGAGATTGAAGAAATAATGGGATGGTAAAGGTAAAGATATGCGGTATCACGAATCTTGAGGATGCCCTGGCTGCGGTGATTTGCGGTTGTGATGCCCTGGGTTTTGTATTTTACCGCGAGAGCACGCGCTACATTACGCCGTCACGGGCCGCAGGTATTATCGGGCTCTTGCCTAAAAAAGTGCTGAAGGTCGGAGTATTCGTAGATGCCCCGGCTGCACGCATAAAAGATATTGCCAACAGATGCGGGCTTGATATGCTTCAGTTCCACGGTAGAGAGACGCCAGCATTCTGTAAAAAATTCAAGAATTGGCGCGTTATCAAGGCCTTCCGCGTAAAAGACAGGATAAGCCAGCGAGAGGTCTTAAGATACGATACCTTTGCTTATCTTTTTGACGCCTATTCGAAATCAGCAGCCGGAGGCACCGGCAGGACTTTTGACTGGCGACTGCTGGGGGAGTTGCGTTCGTTAAAAAGACCAATATTCCTTTCAGGCGGAATTAGCTCCGGGAATGTGCGCCGGGCAATCAGGATAGCGCGGCCGGAGTGGATCGATGCCTCCAGTTTACTTGAAGCTGGTCCCGGCAGGAAAGACCACCGCAAGGTTTGCGGATTGATTAGAATAGTAAAATCATAAGGAGCTTACGATGCTACCGGATAAAAAAGGTCATTTTGGCATATTCGGAGGGAGGTTTGTCCCGGAAACGCTCATCTGTGCCCTTGATGAATTGAACAGGGAATACCTCGCAGCCCGAAAGGACGCGAGGTTCAAGAAAGAGCTTGATTATTATCTAAAGGAATACGCAGGCAGGCCCACGCCTTTATACCTGGCGCGTAACCTCAGCCGTTGTTTAGGCATTTCTAAGATTTACCTTAAAAGAGAGGACCTGCTGCATACCGGCGCGCACAAGATTAACAATACCCTTGGCCAGATTATCCTTGCCCGCAGGATGGGTAAGAAGCGCATTATTGCCGAGACTGGCGCCGGACAGCACGGCGTGGCTACCGCTACAGCGGCGGCATTGTTTGGCCTGGAATGCGTTGTATACATGGGGGAAGAGGACATCAGGAGGCAGGAATTGAATGTCTTCCGCATGAAGCTTTTGGGCGCACGGGTTGTCCCGGTTAAGAGCGGTTCCCGCACGCTCAAGGATGCCATGACCGAAGCCCTCAGGGATTGGGTTACCAACGTGCGCAAGACGCATTATATTATCGGTAGCGTTGCCGGCCCGCACCCCTATCCCGTAATGGTACGCGATTTTCAGGCGGTAATCGGCCGTGAGACAAAAACCCAGGTCCTAAAGAAGGAGGGAAGGCTTCCCGATTACCTGGTGGCTTGCGTAGGCGGAGGAAGTAATTCCATGGGGCTGTTTCATCCGTTTTTCAAGGAATGTAGGGTTAAATTCATTGGAGTGGAGGCAGCCGGATTAGGCCTCTCATCAGGAAGGCATTCCGCCACCCTAGTAGCAGGGCATACCGGGGTGTTGCACGGCTCCAAGTCCGAGCTCTTGGAGGACCGCGACGGCCAGGTGAGATTGGCTCATTCCATTGCTGCAGGATTGGATTATCCGGGGGTAGGCCCGGAACACTCTTATTATAAAGAAAGCGGCCGGGCGCAATATGTGGCAGTTAGCGACAGGGAGGCGCTGAAGGGCTTTGAGCTTTTATCGCGCACCGAAGGCATCATACCGGCGCTGGAGCCGTCACACGCTGTTTTTTATCTGACCAAGCTCAAGAAAAAAATTAAGAAGAATTCCATTGTTATCGTTTGCATCTCCGGGCGAGGAGATAAAGATACCCATACAGTAGCCGAAAGGTTAAGATTATGAACAGGCTCCAGGCAAGGTTTTGCGCTTTAAAGAAACAAGGCAAGAAGGCGTTTATTGCTTTTATCACTGCCGGTTACCCGTCTTTAAGCATTACCGAGAAATTGGCATTGAGGTTCGCCGCCGCAGGGGTCGATGTAATAGAGCTGGGGGTGCCTTTTTCCGACCCCATGGCTGACGGACCGGCAATACAGGAGGCGTCGCAGTTCGCTCTTGGAAAAGGAGTTAACCTTAAGAAGATCCTTCAGTCCGTCCGCAACATCCGACGCAGGAGCAATGTCCCCGTATGTCTTATGACTTACTACAACCCTGTTTTTTGCTTCGGGGAAGAGAAGTTTGCGAAGGCAGCTTCTTCTTCGGGGGTGGACGGGGTTATCATACCCGACCTTCCTCCAGAGGAAGGGAGGTTTTTCTTGCGCGTCGCTTCTGGATACGGCATCAATGTAATATATTTTGTTTCTCCGACCACCAGCCCCGGCCGCATCAGGTACATTACGGATGTTGCGCGGGGTTTTATTTATTATGTTTCGCTTACCGGAGTAACCGGAGCGCGCAGCAAGCTCCCGGCGGGACTGGCAGGGGACCTGCGCAGGATTAAGAGCATCACCTTCAAGCCGGTGTGCGTAGGTTTCGGGGTATCCAGCCGTCGTCAGGTGCGGGAGCTTTCGCGGGTGGCGGACGGCGTTATCGTCGGCAGCGCGATAATCAATAAGATAAAAGAGAACATCGGCAGGAAGGATTTAGTAGGGGAGGTAACTGCCTTTGTGTCCAGGCTTAGAGGATAGATATGTACGAGAAGGCGATTTTGAATAACGGCCTGCGCATAGTAGCGCATCCTATGACCGCGATGCAGTCGGTGGCACTGGGGATATGGATTAATGTCGGCGGCAGGTATGAGTCGCACGAATTCAAGGGGATCAGCCATTACCTTGAGCACCTCCTTTTTAAGGGGAGCAGCAAATATTGCTGCCGCAAGATTAAAGAATCCATAGAAGGGGTCGGCGGGGCATTGAACGGATTTACCTCAGAGGAGCTTACATGTTACCTGGTTAAGATCCCAGCGCGCCACCTGGAGCTGGCCCTGGGTATATTGTCCGATATGGTAATCAATCCTCTCTTGACTCAGGAGGATATAGACAAGGAGCGCAGCGTCATTATCGAAGAGATAAAGATGTATAAGGACCACCCGCAGAGCTACGTCCATGAGCTGCTGGATGAGCTGCTTTGGCCCGAGCAGCCGCTTGGGATGAGTATTGCCGGAACGACCGATTCGGTCAACAGGATCAACCGCAAGAACCTGGCATTATACCAGGGGCACCATTACACTCCCCTGAATATGGTGGTGAGCGCATGCGGCAGGTTGAATTACAGCCGTCTTAAGAAAAGGATAGAAAATATTTTCAGAGACATTTCAGGCAGATCCCGCAACGTCTTCGTAGCAGCCGAAGAGAAGCAGCTTGAGCCGCAGTTTAAAATATTCTTCAAGGATACCGAACAGACGCACCTGGCTTTGGGGTTTCACGGTTTTATGCGCGATCACCCCTTAAGGCACGCCATGGCGATATTGCATATCATCTTAGGCGCAAATATGTCCAGCCGCCTTTTTAACGAGGTAAGAGAGAAAAGGGGATTGGCTTACGAGATAGGCACACAGGTTAAGCATTTTCAGGATACCGGTTCCTTCCTGGTGCATGCCGGGGTTGACAACACTAAGACCACGGATGCCCTAACCGTGATATTAGGCGAATTGGCGAATATCAAGCGCAACCTGGCGGGGATTGACGAATTCAGGCGCGCCAAGGAGTTCTATCTGGGGCAGTTAAGGTTGAGCCTGGAGGATACCATGGACCACATGCTTTGGATAGGGGAATCCAGCGCCACTTTGAATAAGACCTATTCGCTGGCAGCGGTTGTCGGGGAGATCGAGAAGCTCAAGCGCGATGATGTGCGCCGGGTTGCCCGCATGATATTCAGGGAAAGCAACTTTAACCTTGCCCTTATCGGACCGCTTGGCGGGGCAGAGGAGAGGATGTTGAAGGGATTGTCTCTATGACGTTGGCGTCGCTTCCTTGGATACTTTTATTCCTTTTCTTTCTGGCAGTTTTTTCTTTCTTTTTTTCCGCTTCCGAAACCGCAATCATAGGTTTAAGCAAGATAAAACTACGCCATATGATTGCCAACGGGGTGAAGCGCGCCAGGACCGTCCAGGGGCTTCTTACCCGCCTGGATAAGTTTATCGCAGCTATCTTAATCGGCAATGACTTCGTCAATATCGCGATCTCGGCCATTGTTACCGCTATCACGGTAGAGGTATTCGGCTATCGGCTGGGGGTAATAATAGCAACATTTGTATCCAGCTTCTTTGTGCTTATCATGTGCGAGGTAACCCCTAAGATACTGGCGACCAAGCACACCGAGAAGGTGGCGCTTTTCAGCGCCCCGCTAATGGCCATGTTTATCAGGGTTTTTAACCCCGTAATACTTATCTTTACTTTTATCAGCGGCGCTATCCTGAAGGTATTCGGCTTAGGTTCTTCCAAGAGGTCGCCGCTTATTACCGAAGAAGAACTGCGCACTATGATCGAGGTCGGCAAGGAAGAGGGGGTTCTAAGCGACGAGGAGAGAAAGATGCTGCACCGTATTTTTGAATTCGGAGATACCAGGGTTGGCGAGGTAATGGTCCCGAAAGAAAAAATGGTGGCTATTAGCGTCAACAGCACGCCCGAGGCGCTTTTGAATATATTCGTAGAGCAGGGGCACGCCCGTCTGCCGGTATACAGCGAATCCCCTGATAATGTCATCGGCATTATCTATGCCCACGACCTTCTTTATGTCCTGAGGGACAAGGGATTTTTCCTCTTGCAGGACCTCCTGCACCATCCTTATTGCGTGCCGCAGTCGATGCGGGTAAACGAGCTCCTGCGGAAGTTCCAGACCGATAATGTCCAGATCGCCATTGTGGTAGATGCCAATAAGAAAACCCTGGGGCTGGTTACCCTGGAGGATCTTATCGAGGAAATAGTGGGCGAGATCGAGGAATCGCACCCCGCCCACCGTATAAATAAGCATTGACCCCCTATTTTTTTATTGTATAATATCACTCTATGACGGCTGAGGTGGGAATCCGAAGAAGCGTTGACACGCCTCGCGGGGCGTGGTAAGATAAGAAAAATTGCAAAAAGGAGGATGCAATGGCAGAAAAAGGATATTGCGTCAAATGCAAGAGCAAGAAAGACATGAAGGACGAGCAGAAGGTCACCATGAAAAACGGGCGGCTTGCAGTCAAGGGTAAGTGTCCGGATTGCGGAACCGGTATGTATAAGATCTTAGGCAAAAAATAGCCAGCCGTTTAAGAAGACGGGCCGTTGCTTTAATAGAATTTAAAACATATGCCGGAGGAGGGGCTTCTCGTAAAAAGGCCCAGCCTCCGGCATCATTGAATAACGGCAGCTAAGTTAAAGACGGGAGAGAAACGATAGATACCAAGAAAATAGCTTTACGTATTGCGGCAATCGCAAGGGGAATGAAGGCACAGAAGATAACGGTGCTGGATATGCGCGCGGTTTCGAGTTTCTGTGATTATTTCGTGATAGCTAGCGCAACCTCGCTTAGGCAGGTAAACGCGTTATCCCGCGCCATCGAGGAAGAGATGTCCAAGGAGCATTGTAAGCCACTTTCGAAGGCCTTGCCTAACGATGAGTCCGGATGGGTGGCATTGGATTATTCCGGGGTCGTCGCGCACATATTTTATAAGCCTTTGAGAGAATTTTATTGTCTGGAACGCCTCTGGTCCGATGCCAAGAAGGTAAGGGTCCCCAGAAAGGCAGCATATTAAGTTTATATTTACTTCGAGTCCCGCATTAACGTCACCCCGCAACCAGCGATGAAAGAGAAAATCAGCGCCTCGTTACTAAGATTAATAGTGGAATCCTTAAGCGACGTGCCGGAGGCAACAGGCGCCTTGGTTGGGTTAAAAGAAGAACTGTATCTGGAACTCCCCAAGGACAGCCGCTTCGGGGACCTGGCTACCAATATTGCCTTAAGGCTTGCCAAACCCCTTAAGAGGTCGCCCCCCGAATTGGCCCAGGACCTCGCGGAGAAAATTAAAATCCGGCTGCAAAAATCAAATCTCGGTTTATACGTTAAGGAGGTAAAGGCAGCAGGAGGCTTTGTTAATTTTTCCCTCCGGGAGGAGTATTTTTATAAGCACCTCTTAGGCGTCGTCAGAAACGGAAAGGGCGCCTTAAGGATGGATTTCGGATGCGGCAGGAAGGTACTCCTGGAATTTGTAAGCGCCAATCCCACCGGGCCGCTCTCCGTAGCGCACGCCCGCCAGGCAGCGGTAGGGGATGCCTTGGCAAGGGTCCTGTTTTTTTTAGGATTTAAGGTCAGGAAGGAATACTATCTTAACGATGAAGGCAACCAGATTGATATCCTGGGCCGTTCCGTGGAATTAAGGCTCAGGGAATTGGAGGGCAAAGAGGTAGATTTCCCCGATGACCATTATCAGGGCGACTATATATACGAGATTGCCAGGACCATCAAGGATAAGGGGCGCCGGGTCGGAGATTTCAAACTTTATGCCGTAGGCCATATCCTTAAGGTCATCAGGGAAGAGCTGCGCGATTTTGGAGTGCACTTTGATTGTTGGTATAGCCAGAAATCGCTGCGCAAAAGCGGAAGGATTAAAAAAACCTTGCATCTCCTGGAGCGCCGGGGGCTGCTTTATCGCCAGGAGGGCGCTCTCTGGTTTAAGTCCACTCAATTCGGCGACGATAAGGACCGGGTAGTGGTAAAGAGCGACGGTTCCTATACTTATCTGGCCCCGGACATCGCCTATCACCGCGAAAAGTACCGCCGGGGCTTTATGTGGCTCATTAATCTTTGGGGGCCCGACCACCACGGTTACATCAACCGCCTTAAGGCCGCAGTGCAGGCGCTGGGAGAGAAAGCGGATTCCCTCTCCGTAATCATAGTGCAATTAGCTACGATATTCAGGGCCGGCCAGCAGGTGCTGATGTCTACTAGGCGCGGCCAGTATATCACCATGAGGGAGGTATTAGACGAGGTCGGCAGGGATGCCGCGCGTTTCTTTTTCGTGATGCGCCGCACTGACAGCCATCTGGATTTCGACCTTGAGATTGCCAAGAAGAAAAATAGCGATAACCCCGTTTATTACGTTCAATATGCGCATGCCCGTATCTGTAGCATATTGGCAAACAGCCCGGCAGGACGCTCGGCTAAGGAAGCGGATTTCTCCCTGCTTAAAGAAGCCGAAGAGCTTGCCTTAATCAGAAAACTCTGGGAATTATCCTACGTCTTGGAGGTCTGCCTCAAGACCGCCGATCCTTACATGCTTACAGTTTACCTGCAGGAATTAGCCGAGACCTTCCATAAATTTTACGACCGCCATCGCGTCTTGGGGCAGGGCAAGGAACTCACCAGCGCAAGGCTTGCCCTGATAAGCGCGACGCGCACCGTGATAGCCACGGGGTTGGACCTGTTGGGTATCTCGGCTCCGGAAAAGATGTGATGAGTGCGCATAAGATCCTCAAGATTGCCTCGCCCGAACCGTCCATTCAGGACAAGCTCAGCAGTAACTTAGGGATATCAAGGGTATTTTCACAGGTTCTGATTAACCGCGGGATCAGGGATGCCGGGGAAGCAAGGAGGTTCCTGGAAGCCGATGCGAGAGGGCTTCTGGATCCCTATTCCTTTGGAGATATGCACAAAGCCATAGCCATTATCAGAAAGGCGATTGCCGATAAAGAAAAGGTAATGGTCTTCGGCGACTATGACGTTGACGGCATCACCGCCATAGCAATACTAAAGATTACCCTTCAGCGCCTTGGCGCGGATGCGCTGCATTACATACCCCACCGCATAAAAGAAGGGTATGGTTTAACCAAGAGTATCCTGAGCCTAGCGCAGGAGCTGGGCGTCGGCGTCCTTATTACGGTAGATTGCGGCATCAACAGCCCCCGGGAAGTAGAGGCACTGGAGCGCAGCAATATCAGGGTGATTTTAACAGACCATCATGAGTTCGTCTCTTCCGGAGAGCTTCCGCCTGCCTCGGCGGTTATTAACCCCAAGGTTAAAGGGGAGACTTATCCATATCGCGACCTGGCAGGGGTGGGGGTTGCCTATAAATTATGCCAGGCCCTTACCGGCGGGGATTTAGGCGATTGCCTTGATATCGTAGCGCTGGGGACTGTCGCGGATGTCGTGCCTCTTACCGGAGAGAACCGTATTCTGGTGAAGGAAGGTCTTAAACGCATCAGTGATACCGTAAACATCGGCCTTGAGGCCCTGATGGAATCCAGCGGCATCAAGGGTAAGAATATCAGCCCCACCTTTCTTAGTTATATCTTAGGTCCGCGTATCAATGCCAGCGGAAGGATGGACAGCGCCGAGACAGCGCTGGAGCTTCTTTTAAGCAGGGACAAAAATAGGGCAGCAGAACTAGCTTCTTTGCTGGAAGGGTATAACCGTCAGCGCCAGAAGGTGGAGAGCAATATACTTGAGGAGGCCCAGGCGATTATAGACAGGGAGGTAAACTTTAAGGAGCATAAGATTATCGTTATCGCCAAAGAGGACTGGCATCAGGGCGTGCTCGGAATCGTAGCCTCGAAGCTTGCCGACCGTTTTTACCGGCCGACCATACTGATATCTTTGAGCAAAGAGCTCTGCAAGGGCTCGGGACGCTCCATCAAGAATTTTCATCTTTTTGATGCCCTGGCGGGTTGCAGAAAATACCTGGATTCTTTCGGGGGCCACAGCCATGCGGTAGGCCTGTTGATTCCGAGAGGCAACATCGCGGATTTTAAGCGCAGCATCAACCGCCTGGCGCAGGAGAAATTGTTATTACAGGATCTCCTGCCGACTATCGAGGTTGATATGGAACTGGGATTTTACGATTTAAGCGAAGGGCTGGCCGATGAGCTTAGGTTACTGGAGCCGCTGGGCGCCGCAAACCCCGAGGCCCTATTTTACACCCGCAACCTCACCCTCAAGAATACGCCGCAATCCCTGGGCAGGGATACCTTGAAATTCTGGGTTACCGACGGCAATATTACCTATCAGGCTATAGGTTTCGGTATGGCCAGTCTATGCGGGGAACTTAACCGGGCGTCAGCTTTTGATTTGATTTATACTCCGAGGATTGATACCTGGCAGGGGGAAAGCTCTTTTATCCTGGAAGTTGAGGATATCTTCTTTAAGTAAGAGGCCCGTTCTTTAGACCCTTACCACCTCGCCTTTTTTGATGCATTTAGCGCAGACATAGACTCGCCGTGGTTTATTATCGAGCAATATCCGCATCTTCTGCAGGTTAGGCAGGAAGAGACGCTTGGTGCTGCGCACTATTTTGCTTCCGGTGCCGCCCTTGCTTTTGGCCAGGCCTTTACGCACTACACTCTTGCCTAGAAGAGGGTCCTTGCCGCAGATGGCGCAAATCTTAAGCATATTTATTTACCTCACGCAGATTTTATCTATTAAGGATTAGAGTATACTTGAAAATCTCCCCTTGTCAAGCTAAAATAAATAGAGCAAATTGAACGATAATGAATATAACTATAACTACTTATTGTAATTTGAAGTGCCCCTATTGTTTTGCCGCGGACTTATGGAAGGCATCTGGTAGCAGGAAATGCGATAGGGAAATAAGCCAGAGGAATTTGAGCAAGGTCATAAAATTCATGAAAAAATCAGGTCATGGTACTTTCCGTATCTTTGGCGGAGAGCCTACCTTGCACAGCAGGTTCGAAGAGGTCTATAACACAATTTCAAAAAATAACTTTTCTACCGTGATTTTCTCAAACGGAGTTATACCCCGTCAGAGGATTGAATTCCTGAAGGCGCAACCTAATCTGCGACAAATCGTTGTTAATACGCAGCACCCCAGTGATTATAGGCCCTACCAATATGAACAATTTAAATTCAGTCTATTGCGTTTAGGCAGCCTCATAACCTTAGGATTCGTCGTTTACAAGACCAACTTTGATAGTACCTTTATTGTCGATTTGATAGAAAGATACGGTCTGAATAGAAAGGTTAAGGTATCCATAGCAGCGCCTCTGTGCGGGGGCAAGAATAGTTACATTGAACTCAAAGACCATAAAAAGGTAATCAAAAGATTGGTCAGACAGTCCAGCGTATTCAAGCGGCATGGTATCAGATGGTATCCCGATACTACGTTTATGTGGTGCCTGTTTACGCAGGGACAATTAGCTGAATTATACGATAATGTGAGATTCAGCCCCATTAACTTGTGCACCCCCGTATTAGAGGTGGCCCCGAACCTGAGCGTCTATCGCTGTTATGGTGCGGCAAGCCTGAGTAACCCAAAACTAAAAATAACGGACTTCGGAAACGAAAAAGAGGCTTTCGGGTATTTCGCCAGAAAGGAAGCCCCTTTTAAGACGCTTGGAGTTTTTGCGAAATGTTTCAGATGCGATATGCGGGGACAAGCCTGCGGGGCAGGATGTATAGTGCACATATTGCAGTCCCTGCCTAAAAAGGATTACGGCTACATTTATTAGCAATAATAAGATGGATATGCTTGAAGGATTAAATAAAGAACAGGAGAAGGCGGTCACCCACCGCCAGGGGCACCTTCTTATTATTGCCGGAGCAGGCACGGGCAAGACTACAGTTATTACCAGGAGGGTTGCCTGGCTCTTATCGCAGGGCCTGGCGCGCACCAGCGAAATCCTGGCGCTTACCTTTACTGACAAGGCAGCGCTGGATATGCTGGAGCGGGTAGATATACTGGTTCCGTACGGCTACACGGATATCTGGGTATCTACGTTTCATGCCTTTGGCGACAGGATCTTGCGCGAGAATGCCCTGGTTGCGGGGCTTGACCCGGATTTCAAGGTTTTGACCAGGCCTGAGGCTGCGGTGTTCTTCAGGGAGCACCTTTTCGAATTCGACCTCTCTTATTACCGGCCTTTATCCGAACCCACACGTTTTATCGAAGCCCTGATTTCGGTTTTTAGCCGCGCCAAGGATGAGGATATTTCTCCACAGGACTATCTGGAATATGCCCGCCAGCTCAGTATCAGGGCAAGCCAGAATAACGATCCTGCTTTGCAGGAAGAAGCGCGTCAGCAGATGGAGGTAGCCCTGGCCTACAGCAGATTCCAGGAACTATTTGCCAGGCACGGGGTAGTGGATTTCGGAAATCAGTTCTACCTGGCGCTCGGGCTCTTACGGGAGCACCCCCTGGTTCTAAAAAGATATCAGGAGCAGTTTAAATATATACTCGTAGATGAATTCCAGGATACCAATTTTGCCCAGTTCCAGCTGGTGAAATTGCTGGCAGGCGCCACTGGCAATATCACGGTTGTTGCTGATGACGACCAATGCATTTACAGGTGGCGCGGCGCCGCCTACAGCAATGTGATGAACTTTACCGAGAGCTTCCCGCAGGCAGACAGGATTAGCCTTATCAAAAACTATCGCTCCACCCAGGCTATCTTAGACAGCGCCTACCGCCTGATTCAGAATAATAATCCCGAGCGCTTTGAGGTCAAGGCCGGCATCAATAAAAAGCTGGTCAGCGCCGATAAGGTTAAGGGGAAGCCGCCGCGGCATTTACATTTCGACACGAATTCGGCGGAGGCGGACTGGGTGGCCGGTACTATCCAGAGCAAGGTTAAGGTCGGCGAGCTTAAATACCGGGATTTTGCAATCCTGGTGCGCTCCAATTCAGATGCCAAGGCATACCTGCAGGCCCTTAACATGCAGGGTCTCCCCTGGCAGTTCAGCGGCAATCAGGGGCTCTATTCCCGCGAGGAGGTAAAACTCTGCATCAGTTTTCTGCGCGCCCTGGCAAACCAGTCTGATTCCTTAAGCCTGTATTATCTGGCGACGAGCGAGGTATATTCGCTTGACCTCTCGGATGTAGGGCTGTGCATGCATTATGCCAGGCGCAGCAATAAATCGCTTTATGCGGTATTCGAAAACCTGGAGAATATAACGGAATTAGCAGGGATAAAAGAGTCCTCACGCAAAAAGATTAAAGGCATCCTGGAGGACCTTGGCAGATTCCTTAAGTTTTCGCGGCAGGAAACCACTGGCAGGCTCTTGTACAGCTTCCTGACCGACACCGGCTACCTCAAGAAGTTCACCAGGGATATGGACCTCGAGAAGGAAGGCAAGATCCAGAACGTTGCTAAGTTTTTCAATATCGTGCGTGACTTTGAGCTGGTGGCAAAAGAAGACCGGGTGATTAATTTTATAGGTTACCTTGATCTTCTGATTGAAGCGGGGGACGACCCCGAGACCGCCGAGAGCGACCCGAACGCAGACCTGGTAAACGTCCTTACCATCCATAAGGCCAAGGGGCTGGAGTTCAAAACGGTTTTCTTGGTTAGTTTGGTAAACGCTAAATTCCCCGTTTCGCACCGTAGGCAGTCCCTCGAACTCCCGGACGCCCTTATAAAAGAGATACTGCCGGAAGGGGATTTTCACACCCAGGAGGAACGCCGCCTCTTTTATGTCGGGATGACCCGCGCCAAGGAAGAGCTCTATTTTACCTCTGCCGCGGATTACGGAGGGGCGCGCACCCGCCGCGTGAGTCAATTTGTATCCGAGGCCATCGGACAAGAAAACAAAGATAAGGAAGGACAAAAGAGAAACGTGCTTGAAGCAATTCAGAGATTTGCGCCGAAGAAGGATTCGGTTAAACCAGTTCTCGCACCCATCGCCGAAGACAAAATCTTGGCCCTCAGCTTCTATCAGGTTGACGATTATATCACCTGTCCCTTAAAATACAAATATGTGCATATCCTGCGTGTGCCTATTATGGAGCACCACACCGTTATCTACGGCCGCGCCATGCATGAAGCGGTAACCAGATATTTTCAGTTTAAGATGGCAGACAGGAGGATGCAGCTGGGGGAGCTCCTGGAGGCATTCCGGCTCAATTTTGACCCGCGGGGTTTTATCAGCGAAAAACACCAGGAAGAGCGTTTCCGCATCGGACAGGAGGCGCTGGCGCGTTTTTACAATGCGGAGGAGAGGCGCAACTCCAAACCTCTATACATTGAAAAGGATTTTTCTTTTATGCTGGACAATAATAAAATCCGCGGCCGTTTTGACCGTATTGATAAAGATGATGACGGCGCGGTTATTATGGATTTTAAGACCTCTGAACTTAACAGGCAGGAGGATGCTGATAAACGCACCCGGGAGAGTCTCCAGTTGAGCATCTACGCCCTGGCCTATCAGAATATCTTCGGTGAGCTTCCGAAACTCGTACAGTTGTATTTCCTGGAGTCCGGCTTAATCGGAAGCGCTGAGAGAAATGAAAAAGACCTCCAGAAGCTCAAGGGCAAAATCAGTGATGTAGCCTGCGGCATCCGCAGCCGCGCCTTTGAGGCCAAGCCGGAATATATGGCATGCAGGTACTGCGCCTACAACCAGATCTGCCCTTCGGCGATTGTAAGATGAAGTCATGACTAATTTTGGCCCCTGGAAATCAATTTCCCCTGAGGCAAAATTATCTCTTCTCATAGCAAAGGCCTTAGTCAGCGATACTAAGGCCGGAGCCATCGAAGAATTCCTGAATCAGGAGCAGCTGGACTGGTATAAATTCAATAAAATTATCACCTGTCATGAATTATCGCCTTCCGCTTATATTTTCCTAAAAAAATACCCCGAGTTTATCCACCAGGATGAATTAAAATTATTAGAGCGGCATTTCTACGCTAATTTGCTACACTTAAACTTAATACAGCAGGAATTGATGAAAATCCTGCAGAGTTTTCAAGAGGAAAATATTATAGCACTACCTTTAAAAGGAGCGCATTTTCTTCTGGATACCAGTATCTATAGGGATAAGGCCTATTTAAGGCCGATGATAGATATTGATATTCTACTTAAGAAAGAAACCTACCATCAAGCACAAAATATTTTAGAATCGCAAGGGTATAAAATGGAATTAAAGGGCAACAGGGAAGAATACTGGCTGAATAAAAATTGCAATATGGCCTTTATTAAGATGCTCCAGGATAACTGTAGTTATATCGTAGAACTACACTGGGCCCTGGATTATCCAAGAGGCATCCGTTTACTTCCGCATCTCTGGAGTAGAATAAAGAGAATAGAAGTAGAAGGGAATAACATTTATCTTTCTTCTCCGGAAGATGCTTTTTTTAGCCTAATCCTGCATCAGCGCCGCTTCGGAAATGCCCTTCCCCTCAAAAGGGCTTGCGACGCAGCAATATTATTGACCAGATACAAGGGGGAGCTGGATTGGGATTATATGATAGAAGAGGCAGCAAGAGGAAAGATGCGCACCATCCTTTATTTTGCACTCTCGCAGATAGAGACCCTGTTCGATATTAAAATCCCGCCTTCGGTCTTGAAAATATCAGGAGTCCCGGATTATAAAAAGAAATTAATCAGAAACCTTCTCTTGCGGGATACTTTTAAGTATAGTCTGAATTTAAACAGCGTTTATCTCAAAGCTCACTTTTTTCTTTATGATGATTTCAGGGAACCGGTAAAATCCATTTTGAATATTCCGCAAGAGCAGTTTGCTAAATTCTATAATTTAAAACCATACACCGCTAAAACAGATTTATTGTATAGATGGCGCTACCTCCGTTATTTAAAAACCCTGATATTAAATAAATATTAAATAATGTATCAAACCATTTTCATTATTAAAACCCCTTAATTTCTATATCCCAATATAACAATATATGGTAAAATACTTTTTATAATAGGGAAAATCAGACAAGGAGGTGGACATGAAAAAGAGAAAGTGGAGCCGTCCTAAATTAATAATCTTGGTTCGCAATAACCCCGAAGAGGCGATATTATTAGGTTGCCTCTCTTGCAACTGGTGTAGTTTTAAACCAGGGCCCAGTCAAAATATAGCAGATTGCGACCCTACTGAAACATGCAATTCAGCCTGTTCGAGGCAGACGGATACCTAATTTTTTGCAATCCAGTTAGCAATAAAATTCCCCCCGGTGTTAAAAATAACAGTGCCATTTAAAATGTCATCGGAAGTACTCCCTCTTATTGAAGAAGGGGCAGATGAGCTGTATTGCGGCTATCTTCCCGCAGAATGGGAAAAGAAATATACTAACCTAGAGTTTGAGCGTAAGGGGGGAAGCAGCAATTTTACTAATATTAACGAGTTAAGGCTTGCCATAAAATTAGCCCATAGAAAAAATGTACCGGTATTCGTTGCCTTAAACGGATTATATATCAGTGAACAGTACAGGATGTTATTGGATATAATTAATAGCCTTAACCGTATAGGCATAGACGGCTATATTGTAGCTGACCTTGGACTGCTACTTACTTTAAAGGGGCTAGGTTTTAATAAAGAAATACATATTTCTACCGGCGGGGCAGTATTCAACCAGGAGGCGGTTGATTTTTATAATAGATTAGGCGCCAAGCGTATAATCTTAGACCGGCAAACTAGCCTGGAGACAATAGATGCCCTATCATCTTATTATCCTAGAATGGAGTTCGAGGTATTTATCCTTAATACACTTTGTGTGTATATAGACGGCTTGTGCACCTTTATGCATAGCCCGCTGGATATGGCCAAGGATAGGCATAGCATGGCTGGAAGAAGCACAAATGTTTATACGACATATGACATAAACGCATATAAGGAAGCGTGTTCCCTGAAGTATTCTGTCAAGTCCTGCGATATATCGGGGAGGGGGCTGCAGCAGGCAAAGAAAATAGCGCCGGTATTCCATAAGCCCTTAACAGACGGCGTAGAATGTAATGCCTGTTCGCTGTATTATTTGAACAAGATGAATATCAAGGCAGCCAAGATAGTAGGCAGGCAATTGAGCGCACAGGCCAGGTTGAAGAGCATAAGGTTTATACGGGCCGTTTTAGATATACTTGATAGTAACAAAGGCATAAGCAAGAGAGACTTTATGCTCAAGACAAAGCGGTTATATCGTAACAGTTTTAACTATCATAAGCTATGCGAAGGGAACAATTGCTATCATCCCGAAGTGTTAAGATATGGAAAAGGCCATTTTAATCAACAGTCTTAGCCAGCTGCGTGCGGTTAACAAGCAATACCGGCGGATCTACTACGGGGTTGAATTCTGCGAAAGATTAATGCCTACGCCTTACGATTTGTCTAAGGTCACAGATTTTATTCTAAGGAATAATTTAAAACTTTCCTTAGTAACTCCATATGTCACGCCCAGGGGGTTAGAAAATGCCGTTGCATTATTCGATTTTTTGAATTCGAGAAGATTACAACCAGAGGTTATCATCAACGATTGGGGGGTATTGAATGTATTGCGTCGTAAATACAAAAATCTTATCCCGGTATTAGGAAGGTTGCTTAATAAGCAAAAGAGGGGCCCTACCTTAATCACTTTGTTAAAGGAAAGAAAAAACTCCAGCCCTGTTTATCTATACGATCCCAAGCGGCGCAGCATTGTTTATCAGAATAAATTGCCAAAGGGCATTGAATATTATTATAAAACTTCAAATGTCCTCAGCATGCCGATTATCCAGGATTTTTTATATAATTTAGACATCAAAAGGATAGAATTGGATAATGTCGGTCAGGGTTTCCTGTCGGATTTGCCAAAGGGAAAGATTTCCGCATCGGTTTATGTCCCCTTTGTCTATATCACGACTACTTTCTACTGCCCTAGTGCCGGATGCGAGGATAATAATACCGCGTCTTTGAAGTTGAAGCCTTGCCATAAAGAATGCCAGAAATATATATTTAAATTGCGACATCCTGCGATGCCAAAGGTTATTTACCTAAAAGGTAATACCCAATTCTATAAAAATAGGTATTTATCTATAAACATGCTTAAGAGAGCGGGAGTCAATAGGGTTGTTTATGAACCGCGAGTACCGTCATAAATGGCAGTATCTTGGTGGCGGCGATGCTGGATAATCTCCAGGCGCAGCCCCCATTTATTATCAACAATCTGGTAATTTTTAGGTATACCAGAAACCCTTTGTTATGTCTGGCGATAATTATACAGAATTAAGCAATATAAATAATCGGATTCGCATTCCTTTGAGGGGGCATATAGATTTGACCTATCGTTGTAATAACAGTTGTCTGCATTGTTGGACGCAGGTCCCTCCATCTGCTGAAAAGAAAAATAAAGAATTATCCTTTAACGAATTTAAGGAAATAATAGAAGAGGCAAAATCCATGGGTTGCCATCAGTGGTCTATCTCTGGGGGCGAGCCGATGTTAAGAGGAGATTTCTTAGAGCTCTTTGATTATATGACGCGAAATTCAACATCTTACTCTATTAACACGAACGGTAATTTTATAACCCCTAAGATCGCTAGGTTGATGAGAAGAAAAGGCAGGAAGATGGTAGTTTTATATGGCTCTACTGCTGCGGTCCACGACCATATAACGCGCAATCCCGGCTCATTCGAAGCGGCATTGCGCGGCATTGGATATCTCAAAGAGGCAGGAGCGGGTTTTATTGTTCAGCTCGTTCTCATGAAGGACAACCACCATGACTTCGGCAATATGGTTAGATTAGCGCAATCCCTGAGTCAAAACTACCGGGTCGGCGCGCCATGGCTGTTTCTTTCTGCTTGCGGTAACCGCCAGGTAAATTGTCGAATAAAACGTCAAAGGCTCAAGCCCCAAGAGGTAATAGCGCTGGATGAGCCGGATTTATCTTACGAAGATTGGATGCATGAACATTATAAGGAGCTGCTCCGTAGGCCAGCGAAAGAGGAGTATTTATTTTCGGCCTGCATCAAGAATCGCCAGGAATTTCATATTGACCCTTATGGTGGAATGACCTTTTGCAATTTCATTAAAGCCTCTTATATGCGCTATGATTTAAGAAAAGGTAACTTTAAAGAAGGATGGGAGGTTTTTATCCCGTCCTTAGCCAAGGGTATTAAGGTCAATAAAGAGTATCAGGAGAATTGCGGCAACTGTGCATTACGTAAAGACTGCCGCTGGTGCGCGGTTTACGGGTATTTAGAACATCGTCGTTTTAGCGCTAGAGTTGAGTATCTTTGCGCCATAGCCAGAGAAAACAGGAAATTCAAGGATGGATGGCTTAAGAGTCACCGCAGATATTATAAGATTGCGGGCATAACCGTTCAGGTTGATTCGGATCTATCCATTCTTGAGAATACCTTCGATCACAAATTTAGACTATTTGAGGTAAACGGCCCATCTGAAGATGTGGTTAGCATAAGGCACCACTTTTCGCTCCCTGAGTTAAATCCTAAAGATCTCGGGAAAGAATTGTATCGCTTCGCTCCTTGGGTTATCTATCGTAAAGATAACTCTTGGATTTATCTTACCGTATCATCAGGTAAACCTTCAAAAAAATCCTTGTGTCAGGTTGCGGTATTCAACCACGACCACAGCAGAGCGAGGATATATCATAATACGGATAAAACATTCTTAAAAGGCGGGCTGCATTCTTTGACGCTTTTGCCAACGGATCAGCTTTTCTTGTCTCAGATTCTAGCTGATCGAGGCGGTTTTATCTTGCATTCCTGCGGCATAAAGTTTGACGCTAAGGGTTTACTTTTTGTAGGCCATTCCGGAGCAGGTAAATCTACTATTGCCCGACTTCTTGAAGATAAATCTGAGATTTTATGCGATGACAGAATTATTGTGCGTGAAGGGCCAGGCGGATTCAAAATTTACGGCACTTGGAACCATGGGGACGTTTCAACGATATCGCCCAAGTCGGCCCCTTTAAGAGCGATTTTATTTCTGGATAAGGCTAAGGAAAATCTGCTGTTACCGATAGAGGATAAAGGAGATATCGCAAGAAATATTCTTGCTTGCGTCGTGAGGGCGCTGCCTACTTCATCTTGGTGGGAAAAAACATTGTTGCTGGTGGATAAAGTAGCGCAGGAGATACCCTGTTATATCCTTAAGTTTGATAAAAGCGGTAAAATAGCGGATAGATTAAGGGGATTATGATATGGACAGTCCTTATGTATCTAGATCGACCATAAATAAGGCGAGACTCTGGAAATCAAATAGGCCTGTTTTAAGGTGGTTAGATATTGAGCTCACCGAGCGTTGTAACAACAATTGCATTCATTGTTATATTAATTTACCTCCTGATGATTCAAATGCGATGAAGATGGAGCTTTCAGGGAATGAGCTAAAGCGCATTCTTAAGGAGGCCGCATCTTTGGGGTGTCTAAAGGTGCGTTTTACAGGGGGTGAGCCGTTTCTGCGCAAAGACTTCGAAGAACTCTATGTTTTTAGCCGTAGGCTGGGGCTGAAAGTCGCGGTATTTACCAACGCTACGTTGTTAACTGAGAAGTTGGCGGCTGTATTCTCCAGGTTCCCCCCCATGGAAAAGATAGAAGTTAGCGTATACGGAATGAAAAAGTCTAGTTATGAATTCGTGACCAGGGTGCCTGGGTCTTACGAGGCAGCGAAAAAAGGCATAGGTATCTTATTAGATAAAAAGATTCCGTTTGCTGTAAAGAACACCTTAACCCCTTTTAATAAAAAAGAAGTTTCCAGATTTGATAATTGGGCCAAATCTATACAGGGGGGGGAGGGAGTCCCATATAATATCTTTTTTAATTTGCATTGCAGGAGAGATGAGCGAAAGAATCGTTTCATCAGGAAGTTCAGAGTTAGCCCCACGGAAGGGGTTAAATTTTTGATGCGCGATAAAAAGGCATATTCCAAGGCAATTCTTAATTTCTGCTCCAGGTTTATTGGCCCGCCGGGAGATCGGCTTTTTTCTTGCGGTTCAGGAAAGGGGATAGGCTGTGTTGATGCTTATGGCAAGTTTCAACCCTGCATGTTGCTGAGGCATCCGGATTGCGTTTATGATTTAAAAGGGGGCTCGCTTAAAGATGCGCTAGAAAATTTTTTCCCTAGATTAAGGGAAGCAAAGGCAATGAAATCCGACTATCTTAACCGTTGCGCAGAGTGTTTCTTAAAAGACCTCTGCGAGCAGTGTCCGGGCGTGTCCTGGATGGAGCACGGGGTTCTGGATAGGCCCGTTGAGTATTTTTGCAACATCGCACATACCCAGGCCAGGGCCATTGGCTTGTTGAATCCCGGAGAGATGGGGTGGGAAGTAAGCGGATGGAGGGAAAGGATTAGTAAATGCGTGAAAAAAGGAGGTCGTGATTATGAAAACAAATATTAGTATTGATAAAATTTATGTGCCTTCAAAGGATGTAGTCTCCAGGGAAGTGCAGGGTGAATTTATCCTTATCCCTATCGTATCCGGAATGGATAAAAACAAAGAAGCGATATTTACCCTTAATGAAACCGGGAGATTAATCTGGGACAAACTGGCCAAAAAGAAGAGTATTAGAAAGATCGTATCTGAGCTATCTTTAGAGTTTGCTAGTCCTGCTAGGAAGATTCAAGAGAATGTGTTAGGGTTTCTTAAAGAACTCCTCAAGAGAAAGATGATAGTTTCATCTTAAGGGCTACCCCTTAATTAAATGCCTTGCCATAAACTTCGGTACAAGGAATTTTGTAGCCAGGTTAATAATTATCTTCCTTGCTGCGATACTAAAGAGAGGGTAAGGGCGCATCATCAACCGCTTTTTTTAAGAACTATTGATACGCCAGGGGTCATGCTACAGCTTTTTGAATTTAAAGAAACAATGATAAGAAGAAATATAGTCAAATTCTATGCTAAAGGGATTTGTATGTATCCTGCCGTACGGCCCGGAGATATCTTGCATCTAGAATGCAAAAAAATAGATGATATAAAGGTAGGAGATATCGCGGTTTATCGGCGCAATAATAATTTATTTGGCCACCGCGTTATTAATAAGGGATGTCAGGAAGGGGCAGCGTATCTTATAGTCAGCCCCGATAATTCAGGGGATGGTAGCGAAGGGCCGATTTTTAGCGATGATATTGCGGGTGTAATAGTCAACATTGAAAGAAAAAGAAGCAGCCGGGTAAATGTCGAATTTATAATTTTAATGAAAATTAAAAAATTTCTGAGCAAAAATTTTATTTATCCTATGGCGTTTATGCAATCTTCTTTACTCTATAAGCAAATCGCAAAAATCTTGTCTTTAAAAATAAAGAAAGATTTAACTTTTTCTATCACTATGCCTTTAAAGGGAAATATAAATTCCAGGTTTCGTAGAGTGGTATCTTCGGACGAGGTTTTTAATTTTAATAGAGATGAAAATTTATTATTAGAGTGGACGCTTGTCTTAAATATCTCTCGTAGGCCGGTAGCTTCTTTGTCATTTGTGCGCCATCCTAAGGATTGCTGTTTTTCAGGATGGTGGATATCGCAAGGTAAGATAATGAATTTATATCGCGGCAGCATAATAGAGGAAGAGATATTTAAGAAATCAGAAGAATTATTATCGGCCTTGGGGGCACAAGATGTCTCGGTAAGCATCGCCAAGAATGATTATTTAAATAGAATGATTTTTGGAGGGTTAGGATTTAAGGCAAAGAGAAGTAACGATCGCCCAAATCCTGATTTTAGTGTGTTGGAGAGAAAGGTTAAAAAATAGAGATAACATATGCAAGAGAGCGCCACATCTAAAATCAATATGCCGAGGTTGGAAATATGGAAGGAGGCAAAAAGAGAGCGAAGGCCGCTTAGCTTTAGCCTAGAGTTCACCACGCGTTGCAATAATAACTGCCGTCATTGTTATAATGGTCTTGCTGCCGATGACAAAAGCGCCATAGAAAAAGAGCTGCCTTTGGAGAAAATAAAAAATATTGTAGATGAGGCTGTGTCTTTAGGCGTTTTGTGGTGTTTGATCACCGGCGGAGAGCCTCTTTTGAGGAGAGATTTTTTAGAGGTGTATTTGTATTTAAAGAGAAAAGGTCTTTTAGTTTCAGTATTTACTAACGCCAACCTTATCACTAAAAGGCATGTCAATATTTTTAAAAGATACCCCCCGCGGGATATAGAGGTAACAGTATACGGTGTTACGAAGGAAACTTACGAAAAGATAACCAGGGTATCAGGTTCCTTCAATGCTTTTATGAATGGCGTAAAGCTTCTTTTGGATAACGGAATCAAGGTGCGTTTCAAGGCAATGGCCTTGCGTTCCAATCTCCATGAATTTTCTCAAATAGCGCGCTTCTGCCGCAAATATACTAAGGACTATTTTCGTTTTGACCCTTTTTTGCATTTGAGATTTGATATGGATTCATCCCGCAATGCCCAGATTAAATCCGAGAGATTATTGCCTGAAGAGGTTCTTTCCCTGGAAAGGAGCGACCACAAGCGTTTTAAAGTCATGAAGAGGGTTTCTGATAAAGCAAGGAGGGGGCAGTATTTAAGAACCGGTTGCAATCATCTTTTCCGTTGTGGGGCGGGGAATAACAATTTCTACGTAAGTTACGATGGAGATTTCCGCCTTTGTTCTTCTCTCTGCCATCCTGATTGTGTTTATAGTTTAAGGACTGGGAATTTATCATATGCTTGGCTTAATTTTACCCCGCGTGTTAAAGATATGCGTTCAAATAGAGATGAATTTTTGGATAGATGCAGAGGATGCCGCTTAATAAAATTTTGTTTTTGGTGCCCGGCTCGTGCTTATCTTGAAACTGGAGAATTAGATGCGCCCGTGGATTACTATTGCGAGATAGCCCATGCCAGAGCCCATTCTTTTAACTTTATATAGTAATAAATAGTAAAATAATTCCTGGATTATCCCAAAGGACTCAAACAGGATTTAAGTGCAGAAGGCTATTATAACTGCTATTAAGCAATATGGATTGCACAATCAAGGTAACGGGTTTAACAAAGCAATTCTTTCCTTCTAGGGGTATCTATACCGCCCTGTTACATCCCCTTGAAAAGCCAAGGCCGATTTTAGCAATCGATGACATTACCTTTGAGGTTAAGAAAGGGGAATTCATATATCTGGTTGGTCCAAACGGAGCAGGTAAGACTACACTGATAAAGATTATGTCGGTTGCCGTTCTGCCCACAAGCGGCAGAGCGATGGTCAATGGCTATGATGTTGTTAAAGACGAATCTAGGGTAAAGGCTTCCATCGGGTTAATAAGCGGGGATGAGCGCAGTTTCTATTGGAGGCTGACCATGCGGCAGAATCTGGATTTTTTTGCCGCGCTTTACAATCTTTCTGCAGTACAGGCACGCATAAAAATAGAAGAATTAGCTAATTTTCTAGATATAACATCTTATCTTGACCGGAGATTCCAGGAATGTTCTACAGGCATAAAGCAGAGACTGGCGATTGCCAGGGCGCTGCTCAATAATCCCTCTGTTTTATTTATGGACGAACCTACAAAAAGCCTTGACCCCCTGACAGCCAGGAACTTAAGGGATTTTATTAAAGACAGGTTAGTCAGGGAACAAAAAAAGACCGTTGTTTTTGTTACCCATAATCTTTCAGAGGTAGAGGATTTCGCCGACCGCATAGTTATTATGTATCAAGGGAGGATAAAGGCTTGCGGGACAATCCCTGACTTGCGGCAAACCATAAATTCACCTCAGGCCAGCCTGGAAGAATTGTACGGTAAGATTATAAACAGTAATTCCGATGCCGTTGCGTAAAGTATTCGCCTTCATTAAGAAAGAATTTTTAGTTAAGTCCAGTTACTGGCTGGCATTTATATTCAGCTGGCTAGGTATCCTTGTCTCAGTTGCGACCTTTTACTTTATCTCTAAGTTGCTTAATCCGGAAAATATTATTTCGGTAAAAGAGTATGGGATAGGGTATTTCCCCTATGTCTTAATCGGGATTGCTTTCGCAGGGTACTTTTCGACTGCCATGCATGCTTTTTCCGGGAAAATAAGGCATGAACAAGTTACCGGGACATTAGAGGCGATGCTCGTTACCCCCACGCGCTTATCCACCATTATTATTTCATTATCCTTGTGGGATTTTATTTTTACTTCTATAAATGCCTTTATCTATTTATTCTTCGGCGCGGTATTCTTCAAGGTCAGTTTTATGCAGATGAATATCCCGGCTGCCTTAGTGATTCTGATTTTAACGATCGTATCACTTAGCAGCATAGGCATCATCTCGGCCTCTTTTATTATGGTTTTTAAAAAAGGCGACCCCATAAGTTGGCTGATGACGATGTCTTCGGGGTTCTTCAGCGGCGTATTCTTCCCGGTAGACATACTGCCGCTAGGATTACGGGTATTTTCCTATTTCTTTCCCCTTACCTATGCTCTTAGGGGTTTACGCCATGCTATCCTACAGGGATATGCTATCAGGATGCTCATGCCGGATATCGCCGCCCTTGCCGTCTTTTGTATTATCCTCGTTCCGTTGAGCATGAAGCTGTTTGGATATGCGGTGAAGCGCGCGAAGATATCGGGGAGCCTTACCTATTACTGACCCCTGCCCCCGTGCCCCCGAGAGAATATTTAATAATGAATATATTGACTTACCATAGAAAGTAGCGTATAATGTTTAAAAAAATGAAGGAGGTGAAGCAAGTTGGCGTTGGTTAAGGAGCAAAAAAAGCAGCTTATTGATGATTTTAAGGTCCATCCCAGGGATACCGGTTCTCCTGAGGTGCAGATTGCATTGCTTACGAGCAGGATCAATAACCTGGGAGGCCATTTCAAAAATCATAAGAAGGATTTTCATTCCCGCCGCGGTCTCTTAATACTGGTAGGAAGAAGGCGCAGGCTTTTGGATTATCTCAAGACCAAAGACATCAAGAAGTATGAGGGTGTCCTGGAGAAACTCGACCTGAGGAAATAAGAACTTTCCGCTATTATCCTTATAAAATCATAACAATGAGGGGGAATAATGCAAATTAAGTTCGGCGAGAGGGAATTAATTTTAGATACCGGTAAGGTTGCCCGTCAGGCCAACGGTTCGGTTGTCGTTACCTACGGGGGTACGGTAGTATTGGTTACTGCCTGTATGTCCAAGGAACCGCGCGAGGGGCAGGATTTTTTCCCTTTGACCGTGGAATACCAAGAGAAGACCTATGCCGCAGGCAGGATACCCGGGGGGTTCTTCAAGCGCGAAGGAAGGCCTTCCGAAAGCGAGATATTGACATCGCGTCTGATAGACCGTCCTATCAGGCCGCTGTTCCCGAAGGGGATGTTTAATGATGTGCAGGTAATGGCAATTGTTATCTCCAGCGACGGAGAGAATGACCCCGACGTTCTGGCGGTCAATGGCGCCTCGGCGGCCTTGTCCATTTCAGACATACCTTTCGCAGGACCGCTCGCATGCTGCAGGGTAGGCAGGACGGACGGCAGGTTTGTGCTTAATCCCACCTACGCGCAGTTAGAAAATTCCGACCTTGACATCGTGGTGGTAATGAACAAAAAAGGCGTGGTAATGCTGGAGTCCAAGCTCAAGGAGGTAGGCGAGGATGTTTTTATAGAGGCGGTAAAGTTTGCCTGCGATAACCTGAAGGGGATTATTGCGATGCAGGAAGAGTTCGTTGGGAAATTCGCAAAGCCCAAAAACGAAACCGTTGCCTACCGAAAGATCGATTCTTCCCTGCAAAATAAGGTCGAGGAGCTCTCAGCCGGGAGATTCAAGTCTATTTATGACTTAAGCGAAAAGCAGGAGCGCGAGGAAGCAGTAGATATCCTTTCCAAGGAGCTCGAGGCCAAGCTTGCGGAAGATGGGTTTGAGTCCGCTGATATCAAAGCGGCCCTCTCAGAAGCAGAGGGAAAAGAGCTGCGTAAAAAAATATTGGAGGAGGGAATCCGCCCGGATAAAAGGGGTTTTAAGGATATCCGGCCCATTAACTGCGAGGTTGCGGTATTGCCGCGTACCCACGGCTCAAGTCTTTTTACCCGTGGGCAGACCCAGAGCCTGGCAGTTACTACGCTTGGTACCGGAGACGACGAGCAGTTAATCGAGGCCCTGGAGGGCGAAAAATACAAAACCTTCATGTTGCATTACAGCTTTCCTCCTTTTAGCGTAGGAGAGACTGCTCCGGTGCGCGGCCCCGGACGCCGTGAAATAGGCCACGGCGCCCTGGCAGAGAAGGCGCTGTCGGCAGTAATGCCTTCCAAGGAAAAATTCCCTTATACCATCCGGGTGGTATCCGAGATCTTGGAATCCAACGGCTCCTCCAGTATGGCTACGGTATGTTCCGCAACCCTTTCTCTTATGGATGCCGGCGTGCCCATTAAAGAGGCAGTTGCGGGAATTGCCCTTGGTCTTGTAAAAGAGGGCGGTAAAGCGGTAATATTGAGCGATATCACGGGGGTGGAGGATCATTTCGGAGATATGGATTTTAAGGTTGCCGGCACCAGAAGCGGCTTGACCGCGGTGCAGCTGGATTTGAAGATTGACGGCATCACCGCGGAACTCCTCGAGAAATGCCTGCTTCAAGGAAAAGAGGGCAGGGATTTCATATTGAGCAAGATTAACGCCGCGCTCGCAGGTCCGCGTCAGGATCTATCCTCCTATGCCCCGCGCATCGAGGTGCTTAAGATTAACACTGAGAAGATCGGAGAGCTTATCGGGCCTGGCGGAAAGAATGTCAAGGCTATCATCGCCGCTACCGGAGCCAGCGTAGACATCAAGGACGACGGCACGGTCCTGGTAGGTTCTACCGACTCAGCCGCTTCGGCAGAGGCAATCAAGATGATCAAGCTTATTGTAGAAGATGTTGAGGTGGGTCGTATATATTCCGCCAAGGTTAAGCGTATCATGGCCTTTGGGGCATTTTGCGAGATTGCCCCGCGCAAGGAAGGCCTAGTGCACGTTTCGGAATTAGCAAATCGTTTTGTCAAGAACGTCGAGGACGAGGTCAAGGTCGGAGACGAGATTAAGGTAAAGGTCATCGGCATAGACGAGATGGGCAGGATTAACCTCAGCAAGAAACAGGCAGAAGAAAATAATAGTGAGAAGTGAGAGAAAAGCGATTAAACGAAATCAAAGGAGTCCTTCTCATTGCATTAGGGTTGATGCTGCTGGCGAGTCTCATCAGGCCGGAGCGCCTGGACCTTCCTTTTTATACCTCATACCCCAATAATCCCCCTCTGAACCCCTTAGGTATTTTTGGAGCATATCTCGGCGGCATCCTGGTGCTCCTTATCGGCCGCATCACCAGTTTTATCCTTCCCCTCTTGATTCTATTCCTGGGAATAAGCCTGTTTAGACAGAAGGAGCATGACCTGCGTTTTGCCCGTGTCCTGGGGGGATTGGTATTTTTTATATCTTTGAGCTCTCTGGTGGGAATGGTTTTTATGGGTAATGAAACAAGCGCTTTTTACCTGGCAGGGTTTCTGGGTTTTAGTCTATCCCGCCTTGTTACGACATACCTGGGCCGTCTCGGAGGCTATATCGTTTTTATAACCCTCGCCGTCCTTTCCTTCGTGTTGGTTACCGATATCCTTTTATCCATGCTTATCTCGCATACCTTGGAGAAAGTCAGGAGTTTTAAGAGGCCGGTATTCCGCTTCAAGAAAAACGCAAGGACTGCAGCGGTCAAATCCGTTATCATGGAAAACAACGGGTCGCGTCGGCAATCCCTGGTTTCAGAACCCAAGGTTATTGCCCGCGAATCCAAGGCTGCTTGCGATATCAGCCCCAAGCCAAAAATCCAGATTAAGCTGAAAGAACACAAAGAGCCGCAGCCGAAGGTCAAGGCGGTTGAGACAAAGGTCGGCGATTACCACTTACCTTCGTTTGAATTCTTGGATTCCCCCCCGCCGCTGGAGGCAAGGCAGATTAAGGAGGACCTTCAGGCGAGCGCCCGCATACTGGAAGAGACCTTGGAGGATTTCGGCATTTCCGCAAAGGTCACGGACATAGAGCGTGGTCCGGTCATCACGCGTTATGAATTGGAGCCGGCTCCCGGAGTGAAATTAAACCGGATTGTGGCTTTGGGTGACGATATCGCCTTGGCCATGAAGGCGCAATCAGTGCGTATCGTAGCGCCCATCCCCGGCAAAGGCAGGGTAGGGGTGGAGGTGCCCAATACCCAGAGCAGCTTTGTTTATTTAAAAGAGGTGCTTTCTTCGGCGCAGTTTCAGGACGCTAAGTCCAGGCTTGCCCTTGCGCTGGGCAAGGATATTTCAGGCCATCCCGTAGTTACCGACCTTTCCGACATGCCGCATATTTTAATTGCCGGCACCACCGGTTCAGGAAAGACCGTTTGCGTTAATTCCTTGATACTCTCCATGCTCTTTAAGAATACCCCCCAGGAATTGAAATTCCTGATGGTAGATCCCAAGATGGTAGAATTAATGCCTTTTAACGGCCTGCCGCATCTATTGTGTCCCGTAATCACCGATGCCAAAAAAGCCGCGGTAGCCCTGAATTGGGCCTTGGGTGAAATGGAAGAGCGCTATCGTTTATTTTCCAAGGTCAGCGCCCGCAACATTGATTCCTACAATCAAAAACAGGAGAGGATCCCGTATATCGTTATCATTATTGACGAACTGGCTGACCTGATGATGGTTTCCCGCGACCAGATTGAGAATGCCATTACCAGGCTTGCGCAACTTTCCCGTGCCGTAGGCATACATTTGGTTTTGGCTACCCAGCGTCCCTCGGTAGACGTGGTTACGGGAGTCATCAAAGCTAATTTCCCCGCCCGTATTTCGTTTAAGGTTGCCTCGAAGGTGGATTCCCGCACCGTGCTGGACATGAATGGTGCGGATAAGTTGCTGGGCAAGGGGGACATGCTTTTTCTGCGGCCGGGAGAGGCCAAGCTGGTGCGTGCCCAGGGGTGCCTTGTTACAGATAAAGAGATTGAGCGGCTGGTAGATTTTATAAAGGCTGAGGCCGAGCCCGTTTATGACGAGGAGATACTGGCTGGGCAGGAGAAGGCCGAACTGCATGCCGGCGCCTACGAAAAAGACGAGCTTTATGACGATGCAGTACGCATTATTATGGAGAGTAACCAGGCTTCGGTCTCCATCCTGCAGAGGAGGTTGAGGCTGGGTTATACCCGCGCCGCGCGCATCATTGATGCCATGGAACAGGAAGGCATGATTGGCCCTTTTGAGGGCAGCAAACCGCGTAAGATCCTCGTTGACCGTGAAAACTGGCTTGAGGATAGGGTTATGCCGCAGGAAGAAGAGAGCTAAAGATATGGAATCCATCGGTGCAAGGCTAAAAAGGATACGCCTGGAAAAAGGGTTCGCTCTTGAAGACGTTTACAAGGCTACCCGTATCCATATCAGCATACTAAGGGGCATCGAGGAGGACGGTCTTATAAACATCAGCCCTATATACATAAGGGGTTTTTTGAAGAATTACTGCAAATTTTTAGGAGAAGACCCCGTCGACTATATCACCGATTATAGAGAATCGCAGACGCCGCTGGTTGTCAAGACCGGCCATAAAGACAAAACAGGCTCCTTGTTTAGATATGCCTCCGCCAGCATCCTTTCCATAAGGTCCCGTTTTAAGATTAAGATATTCCTGGCTGTTATTGCCGGCATATTCACGGTTATCATTATATTTAATCTAGGCAAGGCTATTGTAACGAGGATAAATTTATTTTTGCACCGCCCGCGCCAGGCGTCAGCCGTTGCTGTCAGGAGTGAAAAAAAGACCAGGCAGCCGGCAAGGGTAGTGAACTCCAGCCAGCGCGAGATCTCGCTGCCGGCCAATAGCGGCATCGGCGTAAAGCTCACTATTTATGCCAGAGAAAACTGTTTTCTGGAGGTAAGGTCTGACGGCAAGGTAATGTTTAAGGGAAGATTAAGGAAGGGCAGGTCAGAGATCTGGCGGGCTAAAAGCAAGATTGAACTCTCCTTGGGCAATGCCGGCGCAGTAGACCTGCAGATTAACAGCAGGCATATCGCCAGCCTCGGCGCGAAAGGGCAGTCCCTCAAGAATATCGTCATCACCAAGGACAGTCTGGTTATACCGCGATGAAACGCCACCCCGGCAACAAGATAGGGATTGTCAGCCTCGGCTGTCCCCGCAATCTGGTGGATGCGGAGGTTATGCTGGGCAGGTTACGGGAGAAGGGGTATTCGGTGGCGGATATACATAAGGCCGATGTCGGCATCGTCAATACCTGCGCCTTTATCGAAGATGCCAAGGCCGAATCTATCAAAGCCATCCTTGAGCTAATTGACCTGAAGAAAGAAGGAAAACTTAGGAAGATAATCGTCTCGGGGTGCCTTCCTCAACGCTATAAAAAAGAATTAATCAGGGAGTTGCCTGAGGTGGATGCCTTCATAGGCGCTCCTGCGCTTAACCATTCCACTCAGCGGTTTCCAATAACTCCGGCGCATTACGCTTATCTTAAGATCTGCGAGGGCTGTATCAGCAATTGCAGTTATTGCGCTATACCGCGGATAAAAGGCAGGCTTAGAAGTCTTGAGCCCGCAGATGTCCTGGCAAAGGTAGAGGTATTAAACCGTCAGGGCATAGCAGAGCTTAACGTTATCGGACAGGACATCACCGGCTACGGGACGGATCTCTACGGCTCGCCGCAGTTGGGGCGTATCCTTCGGGGGATAGTCAAAAAAAGCGCTGCTATCGGATGGTTGAGGTTACTTTATCTTTACCCCAGCCGGGTCACCGAAGAGGTGCTTGATATTATAAGAGGAGAGGAGAGGGTTTGTAAGTACCTGGACCTGCCTCTGCAGCACGTCAACGACCGCATACTTAAGCTGATGCGCCGTAACACCAAGAAGAAGGATATCATGCGTTTGATAGAGAAGATACGCAGGCGCATACCGGCCGTAGCGATACGCACTTCCCTGCTTGTAGGTTTTCCTTCGGAGACGGAGAGGGAATTCAAGGAACTGCTGGATTTTGTCAGGGAGGTAAAATTCGAGAGGCTGGGGGCTTTTGCTTATTCGCGCGAGGAAGGCACGGATGCGGCGAGGCGCAGAGGGCAGCTTTCAGAGAAGATAAAAGAAGAACGCCTGGGAGCGGTCATGTCGCTGCAACAGGGGGTTTCTTCGCAGCTGAACCGGGAATTTTTAGGCAGAACAATCAGGGTGCTAATCGACGAGAAGGATAGCAATGGTATCTATCTCGGGCGCAGCCAGTACGATGCCCCTGAGGTTGACGGCCTGGTTTATGTAAAATCCAAGCAGCCCTTAAAAGCGGGCGGTTTCTGTGATGTCAGGGTTACGGATACCTTGGAGTACGATTTAACAGGGGAGGTTGTTTAAGATGAATATCGCAAACCGTCTTACCGTCTTAAGGATACTCCTGACTTTCGTATTCATGTTTTTCCTGTTTTGCCACGGTCTCTGGGCCAAGGCCTTGAGCCTGCTTATTTTTATTCTTGCCGCGCTTTCCGATTTTTTTGACGGCAGGATAGCGCAGAAGAAAAACATGGTTACGGATTTCGGAAGGTTGATGGATCCCATTGCTGATAAAATCCTGGTGCTGGCGGCGTTTGCGGCATTCGTGCAGATGCAGCTTATCGATGCCTGGATGTTTGTAATCATTATTTCGCGCGAAATCCTGATTACGTCGCTGAGGTTGTTTGCGCTTAATAAGGGCCGGGTATTGTCTGCCAGCAAGGCCGGCAAGCATAAGACATTCTCGCAGATGGCGGTGATTTTCTTTATCCTGCTTTTTGTAGTCTTAAAAGAAGTAATGCTGACTTTTTTTACCTGGAATCCAGCCTGGGAGAGGCTCTTTAGCCAGAGCATCTATATCCTTATGCTCCTGACGGTGGCGCTGACGCTTTATTCCGGGCTGTCCTACCTATGGGAAAACCGCAAGGTTATCGCTAAATTCTAACCAGATGAGAATCGCGGCATACTTGGTAAAAGCAACAGCTACCTTTTTTGGCCTGGGGTATCTGCCGTTTATGCCTGGTACGTTTGCCAGCCTGGCCGGATTTCTGATATTTGTATTAATCGGAGCCAACAGCACCGTGTACGTTCTGGTCGCCGGTGCAGTATTAGTCGTAGGATTTCTAGCTTGCGGCAGGGCAGAAGAGATTTTTAAACGAAAAGATTCCTCTCGTATTGTGATAGATGAAGTGGGAGGAATGCTGGTAGCGCTGCTTTGTATGCCCTATGATTTGAAGATAGCGGTTCTCGCCTTTGTATTATTCAGGATATTAGATATTACCAAGCCTTTCCCTGCCAATGGTCTCCAGCGTTTTCGCGGCAGCCTCGGAGTTATGGCCGATGATATTGTATCCGGATTATACGCAAATCTCATACTTCAGCTAGCCTTGAGGTTTACTTTCTTGAGGGGTTCGTAGAGCGGCCCCTGCGGCGTGAGATTGCTTTTAATCAAGGAAACCCCCGAGGAACTAAATTGCAGTTTTGCCTCCCGAGGCATTAGCCGGCAGTCATTTAAGTATTGAATAAGCGAGGTTATGTTAAGGCCGGACCTGGTTCTTGCGATGGTCAGGTGCGGGGAGAATTCTTTTTTTTCTTTCGGTATGCCCAGGAGAGAGAATTCTTCATCGAGTTGCCCTGCCAGCCGCGTCGCCTCTTCTCCCCCGCGGCTTAAACCTACCCAGATTATACGCGGAGAGGTTATCTCGGGGAATGCCCCCAGCTCACCCAGCGCAATAATAAAGTCGTCATGAGAGGGGCAGACCCGCTGCATTATATCCGCAACTGCTTTTGCCTGTTTGTCTTGGATCTCTCCGAGGAATTTCAGGGTAAGATGGATGTTGCCGGGCGCTACCCACTTTACGTCCGCCCCGGATCTGCGCAGTTTATCCTGCAGGGTTTTCAGAAAATCCTTGATTTCCTCAGGGATTTCAATGGCAACAAAGGCACGCATTATTTAACGATGGTCTCCAGGAGCTGGAGGGATTCCAGGGCCGCCATTTTTCTTATGGCGCCTCGGCTTTCGCGAAAAATAAATTTACGCCAGACTGTTTGTCCTTTGCCCGATACCGCAATAAATACTGTCCCTACCGGTTTGCCGCGGGTCGCTCCATCCGGCCCGGCAATGCCGGTGATACCGATGCCGAAATCGGCCCCGATAAGCCTGCGTGCGTTCTGCGCCATCAGCACCGCTACTTCTTTTGAGACGGCGCCTTTTAGACAGATAAGGCGGTGCGGGATACCAAGTAGGGTTTCTTTGGCTTTGTTACTGTAGGCGCTTACTCCCAGGAGGAAATATTTAGAACTGCCCGGATAGCGAGTGATTAGATAAGAAAGCAGACCTGCGGTGCATGATTCTGCGGCAGCCAGGGTTTGGTTATTTTTGAGGAGTAAGCTGTGTATCCTGCGGGTCGAGTCTCTCATGAGGAGTATTATAAGAGTTTTTAAAGGTATTGACAAGCGCAGTTTTTCTGTTAAAATACCTTCATTGATCTTCGGGGCAAGGTGACCCGCCTTTCGTAGGCGGTTATTCCTGACCGGCGGTAGTGTAAAGACGCATACTAATCCATACGTTTGGATTAGGTATTAGCGTAGAAGCGCACGCCGATTCATCCTTTTGAATCTGGTGTTAGCGCAAAAGCACATTCCAGTCTATCCTTAGATTGGAGGGAAAGCCCGCGAGCCTCTGCAGCAACGCAAGCGGAGGCTGACCTGGCGGAATTCCAGGGCCGATGGTAAAGTCCAGATGGGAGAAGATTAGGAGATTTTTTACCCGAAGATTATCTCTTCGGGTTTTTTAATAGGCAGGTGGTAAATGTTAAGCCCCGTAACCGAAATAATCAATGATTTAAAAGAAGGCAGGATGGTAATTGTGGTTGACGACGAAGACCGCGAGAATGAGGGCGACCTTTTGATGGCCTCCTCGTTCATACGCGCCGAAGACGTCAACTTTATGGCCAAATTTGGTCGCGGCCTGATCTGCGTCCCCATGGAGGAGGAAAGGCTTAAAGCCCTTAAGCTCCATCCGATGTCAGAGGGCAATCCGCCTGTCGCGGGTAAAGACCCTTTTTCTACCGCTTGGATGATATCGGTCGATGCCGCGCGCGGGATTACTACCGGTATCTCTGCCTATGACCGCGCCCGCACCATCGAGGTTTTGATTAATCCTAATTCCCTCCCCGAAGACCTCCTGCGGCCCGGGCACATATTCCCGCTTAAGGCCCTTGACGGAGGGGTGTTGGTGCGCGCCGGCCATACCGAGGCCGCAGTGGACCTTATGAAGCTTGCGGGATTGTATCCGGCAGGGGTGATATGCGAGATTATGAACGATGACGGCACTATGTCGCGGCTGCCTCAACTTAGGGAGTTTGCCCAAAAGCACCGGCTTAAGATATGCTCCATTGCCGACCTTATTGAATATCGCCGGCGTTCCGAAAAGCTTATCGAGCGGGTATCGGAGACTATCCTGCCTACGGAGTTCGGCACTTACAGGTTTATCATTTACCGCGACCTCATCAGCCGCCAGATGCACGTGGCGCTTGCCATGGGGGAGTGGCGCGATGAACCGGTATTGGTGAGGGTACATTCGGAATGCCTGACCGGAGACGTATTCGGTTCACAGCGCTGCGATTGCGGCAAGCAGCTTAAAAAGGCGATGCAGATTATAGAAAAAGAAGGCAGGGGAGTTATCCTTTATATGAGCCAGGAAGGACGCGGCATAGGATTGATTGATAAGATACGCGCTTACAGCTTGCAGGATAAAGGGCTTGATACCGTCCAGGCGAACGAGGCATTAGGGTATCAGGCAGACCTGAGGGATTACGGTATCGGCGCCCAGATATTGGCTGAGCTGGGCCTTAAGAGCATACGGCTCCTTACCAATAATCCGCGTAAGATTGTAGGTCTGGAGGGGTATAGCCTTAAGGTTGTGGAGCGTGTCCCTTTAGAGGTAGAACCTAACAGTATTAACTACCGCTATCTGAAGACGAAGAAGGATAAACTCGGTCACAACCTAAACATTTGACGGTCCGGAGTTGTTTAACTAACTTTACGCCCAACGCTAAGATGTACCTGGCGCTAAGCGATATACCCGGCCTAAACGGATAGGCCGGTATCCGCCCTCTGGCGGAATTGCGTTGGCGTTGTTTAACTAACTTTACGCCCAACGTTAAGTGGAATTGCGTTGGCGTTGTTTAACTAACAAAGGAGGGAAAGATGGTAAAGATTATTGAAGGAAACCTTATTGCCAAAGGCAGGAGATTTGCGATTGTGGCTTCGCGTTTCAATGATTTTATCACTAAGGAATTGGTCGCGGGTTGCCTTGATGCGCTTACCCGCCACGGGGCAGAGGATAACGCCATTTCGCTTACCTGGGTCCCGGGTGCATTCGAGATCCCCGTTGTAGCAGCTAGGCTTGCAAAATCTAAATCATACGATGCCTTGATATGCCTGGGTACCGTAATACGCGGAGCAACCCCGCATTTTGAATACGTGGCGTCCGAGGTTTCCAAGGGTGTGGCGCGTTTGTCACAGGATACTGGATTGCCGGTTATTTTCGGCGTTATTACCGCTGATACCATCGAGCAGGCGATTGAGCGCGCCGGAACAAAAGACGGGAATAAGGGCCGTGATGCCGCACTTAACGCCATAGAGATGGCAAACCTTATGGATAAGGTGAAATAAATGCGTAAACGCACCCAGTCCCGCGAATTCGCTTTGCAGATTCTTTATCAGATGGATATCAGCGGCGACAGAGATTGCGATGCTGCCTTGGATAGCTTCTGGCAAAGGCAGGATAAGGAGGTAGCCGCTGATGTGAGGGATTTTACAGCCGAACTCTCCAGGGGCGTGGTCGCAAATCTTAAAGAGATAGATTCCAGTATTGCGCAATACGCCAGTAATTGGCAGATCGGGCGCATGGCAGTGGTGGACCGCAATATTCTGCGTCTTGCCAGCTACGAGCTTATCTTCCGCGACGATATCCCCCCCAAGGTTTCCATAAACGAAGCGATTGAGCTGGCAAAGAAGTATTCTGGTCTGGAGGCCGCTAAGTTTGTCAACGGTATCCTGGACAAGGTCAAGGCGGAGAAGAAATGATGAGGACAGCCGACCTGCACCTGCACACCTGTTTTTCCGACGGTACCTATACTCCCGAGGAACTCGTGGAAGAGGCTATCAGGAATGACCTTTCCTGCATAGCGATAGCGGATCACGATACCGTTGAAGCCATAGAGCCGGCCTTGGTAGCGGTTAAATCCCGGGGCCTGGAGATTATCTCTGCGATAGAGCTGACCGCTGACTACGGAGGCAGCGAGATACATATCCTGGGTTACCTTCTTGACCATAAGAATAAGTTCCTGCAGGAGAGGCTTTCTTGCTTCAAGCTTGACCGCGCCGAGAGGGTAGAGAAGATTATTTCCAAATTGCGCGATAGCGGGGTAATCTTAGAGGCAGAGGACGTCTTCAATTTTTCGCAGGTCGGCACAGTCGGAAGGCTGCATATTGCGCAGGCAATGGTAAGGCGGGGTATCGTGAATTCTACGCAGGAGGCCTTTCAGAGGTATATCGGGGATAAATCGCCGGCCTATATCTCGGGGTTCCGCTCTTCGCCGCAGGAGGCAATCGCACTCATACGCAAGACCGGAGGCATCTCAGTATTGGCGCATCCCTACACCTTAAGCCGCGATGAGGTACTGACGCAGCTTGTTGAATGGGGGCTCCAGGGCCTGGAGGCATATTATCCAGAACACAGCCAGTCTCAGGTTAACTTTTACCTTAGATACGCCCAGGAGCACAATCTTATCGTTACGGGAGGTTCGGATTGTCACGGGAATGCCAAGCCCGCAGCGCGTATCGGTACGTTTAGAATTCCTTACGCATTGGTAGAAAAATTAAAAGAGTCTAAGAGGTTATCTAATGGTGAGTAAGCCCAGCCGCATCCACGAAAGATATATGGAGTTAGCCTTAAGATTAGCGCTTAAGGCCAAAGGCATGACCAGCCCTAATCCTATGGTAGGGGCCCTGATAGTGAAGAATAAGCGCGTTATCTCCGGAGGTTACCATGAAAAAGCAGGACTGGCGCACGCCGAGATTGTGGCTTTGGATAAGGCAGGCGAGAAGGCCCGCGGCGGGAGCCTTTATGTTACACTGGAGCCATGCACCCATTTTGGCAAGACGCCTCCCTGCGTGGACAGGATTATCAAGAGCGGCATCAAAGAGGTTTTTATAGGCATGATTGACCCTAATCCTTTGAATAACGGCAGGGGGACAGAGATACTCAGGCAGCACCGTATCAAGGTCCACACAGGGATATTGGAGGAGAGGATCAAAAAAACAAACGAGGTCTTTATAAAATATATCACTAAAAAGCTCCCCTTTGTTACTGTCAAGGTCGCAGAATCGCTTGACGGCAGGATTGCCACCCGCAGCGGAGATTCTAAATGGATAACCTCAGATAAGGCCAGGTTGTATGCCCACCGTATGAGGGGGGCTTACGATGCCGTGGCAATGGGGGTGAATACCGTCTTGCGCGATAACCCTAAGATGGATGCCTGGTTTTTTAAAAGGCAGCCTGTCAAGGTCGTGGTGGATAGTCAGTTAAGCACCCCGCAGGATGCCGATATCTTTTTGCGTTCCGCAGAGGTTATCATCGTAACCCTGGCGGTAAGGTCAGGCCAGGAGACCGAAAACAGAAAGATACTCTCCAACCGGGCCAGGATACTCGAAGTCAGGGAGAAGGAAGGGCAGGTTAACCTCAAGGATATGATGAAGAAACTTGCCAGGATCGGGATAACCAATATCCTGGTAGAAGGCGGAGGGACGCTGATCGGTTCATTATTTGACGAGGGACTGGTGGACAAGGTGTTGTTTTTTATCAGCCCCAAGATTATCGGAGGCAAGGATGCCATCGGCTCCGTAATGGGCCGCGGCGTGAGCCGTATTGATAAGGCTTTAAGATTGCGGGATGTCAGTCTCAGGCGCATAGGGGCAGATTTTCTGGTGGAGGGGTATGTTTAGCGGGATTATAGAAGAGTTAGGGGAGGTAAAGGGACTATCAGCCGCAGAAAAGATCGCTACCCTTGAGGTTACTGCCCGCATAGCTTCCCAAGATGTTAAGATAGGCGACAGCGTTGCGGTCAATGGGGTTTGTTTAACGCTGGTAGAGAAGCTCCGCAATTCCCTGGTGTTCCAGCTAATGCCCGTGACCTTAAGGACTACAAACCTCAGGTATTTGAAAAGGGGCGATAAGGTTAATTTAGAGCGGGCGTTACGGTTAGGAGACAGGGTTTCCGGGCACTTTGTATTAGGGCATATAGACTGTGTTGGAGCCATACGCCGTAAGGGATACCGGGAGAATAACCTTTGTTTCCAGATCGCGGTCCCGCCGGTTTTGGCGCGGTATGTGCTGCCGAAGGGCTCCATTGCAGTTGACGGCATAAGCCTCACCGTAGCAGAGAAGAAATCAACTATTTTTAGCGTTTATATTATTCCGCACACCGCAAAAAATACGACGTTGGGATTCAAGGGGTCATCTGGCCTGGTTAACGTCGAATTTGATATTCTCGCCAAGAAATCCGAAAGCGCACCTTGAAGTTATGTTAACTTAGGGATTGCGCACCCACCTTATTTTTGTTATACTAATCTAGATAAGCAATCGGGGCGTGGCTCAGTTTGGCTAGAGCGCAGCGTTCGGGACGCTGAGGTCGGTGGTTCAAGTCCACTCGCCCCGACCACCTTAAGAGAAACACTTTCCCGATTGGCGCGGAAAGTGTTTCTGCTTTGGGTTGGAAAGTGTTTCTGTAAGAATGAGACAGGTGCATGTTTATTATAGCGGCAGGGTGCACGGAGTGGGTTTTCGTTTTACCGCCAGGAGTATCGCCGCTGAACTGGGCGTTAAGGGTTGGGTTAAGAATGTTTCCGGCGGCAGGGTAGAGGTCCTGGCAGAGGCAGAGGAGAAAACCCTGCAGGAATTCCTGCAAAGGATCGGCAGGGAATTTTCGCATTGCATCCAGGATACTGATATTGATTGGAAGCCTGCCAGCGGTAATTTTAAAGATTTCGCAGTTTCTTTCTGATGCGCTACGCCATAATCGGAGATATCCACGCTAACCTGGAGGCGCTGAACGCAGTTACCAATGATATTTCCGGCGAAGGTGCGGACCGCTGTTTCTGCGTCGGGGATGTAGTAGGATACGCTTCTAATCCTTGGGAATGCATCGATAGGATTAAGGCGCTGGCAGAGGTTACGGTTGCCGGTAATCACGACTGGGCGGCGGCTGGAAGGCTTGCGAGCAGCTATTTCAATCTGCAGGCTCGGCAAGCGATATCCTGGACCGCCGGCCATCTTGAGAGCGCGGAGCTGGATTTTTTGTCATCCCTGGAATTGGTATACCGCGATGAGGATTTTACGCTTGTCCACGGCACCCTGGATATGCCTGAGAAATTCAATTATATGACAGACGTCCTCTCCAGCCGCGAGAGCTTTAGTTGCCTTAGGAACAACATTTGTTTCCTCGGCCATTCGCACCTTCCCGCCGTATTTATTCAGAATTCCGATAAAGAGGTCAAGCAGGATAAGGCCGGCTGTATCGTCCTCGAGAAAGGCAAGAAATATATTATTAATGTGGGCAGCGTCGGCCAGCCGCGCGACGGGGACCCCCGGAGCTGTTATTGTCTCTATGACAGCGCGAAAAAAGAGGTGAGGTTCAGAAGGGTCGATTATAATGTGCCTGCGGCAAGAAAAAAGATTATCGAGGCGGGCCTGCCGAGATTCCTGGGAGACAGGCTTCTGACAGGAAAATGAAAAGCCAGATAAAAAATGAAATTGAGAAACTCAAGGCGGATATCAGGCGCCACGATTATCTCTATTACGTTTTATCGCAGCCGGAGATTTCGGATAAGGAATATGATGACCTGATGTTGCGTCTTAAGAATCTCGAGGATGCACACCCTGGGTTTAAGAGCGGGGATTCTCCGACCGTACGTTTAAGCGGGGGTATACTCCAGGGGTTTGAGACCGTCCGCCATAGGCAGAAGATGCTTTCCCTGGACAATACCTACTCCTTCGAAGAGCTCAAAGGTTGGGATGCCAGGCTACGCAAAGGATTAAATCCGAAGGAAAATATATCTTACGTAACGGAGCTCAAGATTGACGGGGTCAGCGCCAACCTCACTTATGAAAAAGGCAGGCTTCTTATCGGAGCCACGCGCGGTGACGGCGAGGCCGGAGAAGATGTAACCGCCAATATCAGGACTATCCGGGCTATCCCCCTGGTTATGTTGGGGGCAGATACGCCGGAATTTATCGAGATACGAGGCGAGGTTTACATGAACCGAAAGGAGCTCCTGACCCTTAACAAGGAAAGAGAGGCTTTGGGCGAGCCTCTGTTTGCCAACCCGCGTAACGCTGCCAGTGGTTCCCTAAAGCTACTGGATACTGCTGTGGTTGTCGGCAGGAAACTCAATTTTTTTGCCCATTCCCTCGGAGAATACCGCGGAGCGGATATTACGACCCACTGGGATTTTCTCCAGAGATTAAAAAATTGGGGTGTGCCGGTTAATCCGGAATCAAGATTATGCAAAAGCCTAGAGGAGGTTGTGAGGTATTGCCGGGAGTGGCAGGAGAAGAGGGATAAGTTGGATTATGAGATTGACGGGATAGTAATCAAGGTCAATGAGCTCACGCAGCAGCGAATCATGGGTTACACCTTGAAGAGCCCCCGTTGGGCAGAGGCCTATAAATTCCCGGCCCGGCAGGCAACCACCTCGGTAGTCGCTATCAATATCAACGTCGGCAGGACGGGGGTTATTACACCTACCGCCGAATTGGAGCCGGTAGAATGCGGAGGCGTTGTCATAAAGCACGCCACCCTGCATAATTTTGACGAGATAAGAAGGTTGGGGATTAAGGTCGGCGATCGCGTGCTAATCGAAAGGGCGGGGGAGGTAATCCCTAAGGTGGTCAAGGTAGCCAAGGAAGGTAGAGGGGAAGCCTTTAAGGTCCCGCGGCACTGTCCCAGATGCGGCGGGGAAATCGTCAAAGAGAAAGAGAAAGACGTTGCCTACCGCTGCATCAACCCTTCGTGCCCGGCGCAACTGGAGAGGGGGCTTCTGCATTTTTCCTCGCGCCAGGCCATGGACATAGAAGGGATGGGCGAATCGTTAGTGGCGCAGCTGGTAGCCGCAAGGCTGGTAAAGGATTTTGCGGATATCTATTCCCTCAAGCTGGAAGTTTTACTGAAACTGGAATTATTCAAAGAGAAAAAATCCGATAATCTCCTCACCGCCATTGGGAGGAGCAAGAAACAGCCGCTCTCCAGGCTCATCTATGGTTTGGGTATCAGGCACATTGGGGAGAAAGCCGCTTACGTCTTAGCGGCTAGGTTTAGAAGCCTCGATAACTTAATGCGGGCCGGCAAGGCCGATTTTGACAGCATCTACGAGGTAGGACCCGTGATGGCGGATTCTATAGTCGCATTTTTTAAGCATCCCGCTACCAGAAACCTGATCCAGAGGCTCAAAAATGCAGGGTTGAATTTCAGGGAGAAACCCGTTTCAATAAAAGAGCCCGCTTTAGCTTCCAGGACCGTTGTTTTTACCGGGGAATTGGAGAGGTTTAATCGTAATCAGGCAGAGTCCTTGGTGCGTCAGCACGGCGGAAGCGTTTCTTCCAGCGTCAGCGCCAAGACTGATCTGGTGGTAGCAGGCGCGCATGCGGGCTCCAAGTACGAAAAAGCCAAGTCCTGCGGGGTAAAGATTATAGATGAGAAACAATTTTTACGCTTGATAGGAATCTAGACGGCAGGCAAGGAAGGAGAGTTTTACATGCAGGGATTAATCCGGAGATCACTGGTTGTTTGTTTGATAGGCGTACTCGCAGGCTGGATTTGCGGATGTGAGGCGGTTGCGCGTAAATTTACCAGAAAATCCAAAAAGGAAGCTCCTCGGGAGGAGATGATCCTGGCGCCCGAGGAATACCATGGCCCCAAGATGAGCAAGGAGGAGATCTACCGGCAGTATTTTCTTTACTGGAAATCCTGGCATGGCGAGTTAATCCAGTCATTGACAGACGGCAAGAACCGCAAGAAGCAGATTGACTGCGTTGGGGAGGAGCTCAAAAACCTCTATCAGTTAAGGTCGATGCTCAATTCAGATATGCAGGGACGGCTCGATACGTACATCAACAAGGTCCAAGATTTAAAAAGTTCGCTTATGCGGGATATCTACGGCAGCAAACTGGAGGATAACCGCCAGCGCGCCGAACGCATCCGCATGGATATATTAAGGGATTTTTCTTATATCAGGATAAAGGACAGCTTACGATGATACTGGAGACGGTTACCGTCGGTCCGTACCAGGTGAATTGTTATATCCTGGCAGAGGCCCCGGGAGCCGGGGCAGTCATTATTGACCCGGGTGGAAATGAAGATATGATACGCCGGGCGCTTTCCAAGCATAGGCTAAAAGCCCAGGCAGTCATTAATACCCACGGACATTTTGACCATATCGGATGCGACGACGCCTTTGATGTTCCGGTTTACATCCACCGGCTGGATGAAGCGCTGTTAAAGGATTCCAAGCTTAACCTTTCCTATTTTTTCTCCGAGCCCTACACCGTAGGCAAGGCAACGATAAAGACCGTAGGAGACGGCGATTGCATTGAGATAGGCGCTATACGGTTGGAGGTGATCGCTACCCCCGGACACAGCGCCGGGGGCATCTGCCTGCTACTGAATAAACCCGGAGACAACATGCTTTTTAGCGGCGATACCCTGTTCTTCCACGGGATAGGAAGGACAGATTTCCCGGGCGCAAAAGAGGATGACCTTATAATGTCCATCAAGGAAAAACTCCTTGGATTAAGAGAAGATACCTTGGTTTATCCGGGGCACGGCCCTTCTTCCACCATAGGAAAGGAGAAGGCCGGCAACCCTTTTTTAAGCTGATATGCGCGAATTCATCGAGACCTTTCTTAATTATTTATCGGTAGAGCGGGGGCTCTCCCGTAATACCATTATTTCTTACCAGGAGGATTTGCATTATTACATGGATTATCTGGAATCAAAAAACATCAATAGCCTTTCGCGTACCACCAGGGATGATATTTCCAATTTCATGTTTTTCCAGAAGGACAAGGGGCTGTCTGCCAATTCAGTGGCTCGCCGGCTTGCGGCGATCAAGGCCTTTTACCGTTTTCTGGTAAAAGAAAGGATACTAAAATCCGATCCCAGCAGCCTCATCGATTCCCCGAAGCTTTGGAAGAAGATACCGGATGCCTTATCCGTCAATGAGGTTACGAAGCTCTTGGATCAGCCTAATATCCGCGAGTTGCAGGGGATAAGGGATAAGGCAGTGCTGGAGGCGCTCTACGCTACGGGCATGCGCGTATCCGAAGCCGCAAATCTCAAAAAAGACAACGTGAACCTCCAGGTAGGATTCTTGCGTTGTATCGGCAAGGGCAACAAGGAGCGCGTCATCCCTCTCGGCAAGAAGTCGATTAAGAGCATTGAGAGATACCTTGCCGTTGGGCGCCCTAAAATATTAAAAGGGAGAGAGAGCGAATATCTTTTTTTAAGCCGCCTCGGCAGAAGGATATCCAGACAGTCCATCTGGAAGATTATCAGGAGGTATGCCCGCCAGGCAGGGATTAAAAAGCCCATTAGGCCGCACATCCTGCGGCATTCCTTTGCCACGCACCTTCTGGAACGCGGGGCAGACCTGCGTTCGGTCCAGGAGATGTTAGGGCATAGTAATATTTCTACTACCCAGATATACACGCATATTAATAAGGACAGGCTTAAGACTATCCACCGGATGTTTCACCCGCGGCCGTAAGAAACACCTTCCGGGCGAATCGGGAGAGTGTTTCTGCATAATAGAAGGTCTAAGGATTATCCGAGAGAAGTAATGGAGAGCCAGATGCATAAATATCTTAAGAAGATACCGCAAGAGTTGCGGGGTCTTATTGCGTTAGCCGGAGAGACCGCCGAAGAACTGGGGATGTCGGCGTATCTGGTAGGAGGATTCGTGCGCGACCTTATCATGGGTGCCAGAAACCTGGATTCGGATATCGTAATAGAGGGGGACGGCATAAAATTCTCTGAAGCCCTGGCAGCCAAGACGTCAGCCAGGCTGACAAGGCACCGCAGGTTCGCAACCGCGACGGTTGCCTTCGGCCCGCATCTAAAATTTGATATCTCTACCGCACGCAGGGAAACCTATCCTTTCCCGGCGGCCCTGCCGGTCGTAGAAGCCGGGATTATAAAGGAAGATTTAGGGCGGCGCGATTTTACCATCAATGCCATGGCAGTCAGCATCAATCGGGGGATCTTCGGGAGGTTGACGGATATCTATGGCGGAAGGCGCGACATCGCCGGCAGGCGTATCCGTGTCTTGCATAATTTGAGCTTTATTGATGATCCCACCCGCATGCTTCGGGCAGTGCGTTTTAGCAGGCGTTATAATTTTAAGATTGAACCGCGCACCATGCGTCTGCTCAAAGAGGCGGCGCGCCTGAGGATGCTTGAGAGGGTGCATCCTCACCGCGTGCGCGATGAGCTGGTATTGATTTTAAAGGAAGACGAGCCGCTTAAGCCCCTTAAGGCGATTCAAGAGCTGATGGGGTTTGGGTTCATAGATAAAAAATTGAAGATCTCAAGATCCACCGAGAGCCTCATGCGTGCGCTCAAAAGAGAAATCGACTGGTTCAGGGGCGCTTATCCGCGGCGCCGGCACCTGGATGCCTGGGTGATTTATTTCACCGCGCTGCTTGAATCCCTGGATGCAGCCACAACCAGGAGAATAGCGAAGAAATTTGCCCTTTCAAAAGGCGAGACCAAAAGGATACTTAGCGCCAAGGGCTTTAAGCCGGCTTTCCTGCGTAGTTTATTCTCTGCCGACACAAAGCCAAGCCGTATCTACCACATCCTTGAGCCGTTGAGTTACGAGGCAATCATTATGCTAAGGGCAAAATATCCCGATAAGAATCTCTTAAGACATATCGATGATTTCTTCGGTATTTATAACGGTACGCGCATTGCCGTTTCAGGTCATGACCTGCATAAGCTTGGCCTTGCGCCCGGTCCGCGTTACCAGAAGATATTGCGCAGGATACTGGATGCCCGCTTGAACGGCGTCGCCACCACAAGGGAAGAGGAGATTGCCTTGGCAGAGAGCTTAGCCGGGGCATTAGCTTAGGGTGACGATCGGGATTTTGAGGTTATCCTTGTTTATAGCAGAAAGCAATTCCCTTAAGGACAGAAGGATGGTTCTCCATAGTCTCAAGGCCAGATTGCATAATTCCTTTAATATAGCAGTTGCCGAGGTTGACGAAGAAGATAAGTGGCGCAAGGCTACCCTGGCAGTGGTGGGGGTGGGTAAGAATGCCACCGGAGTAAACAGCACCCTTTCGGAGGTAGTTAATTTTATAGAGGGCTTTCACGGCGCAGAGTTGCTGGATTATGAAATGGAGATGATCTGACATATGGCAAGAGCCGAGAAGGTGGCGCATAACCTGAAGAAAGAGATAAGCAGCATATTACACGATGAGCTCAATGATCCGCGTTTAGGGTTTATCACCATCACGCGCGTAGATTTGACGCCGGACCTGCGTTACGCCAGGATTTTTTACAGCGTCCTGGGGGGAGACGAGGAATACGTCCGTACCAGAGAGGCCCTGGATTCCGCTCTGGGGTTTATCCGCAGGATGATCGGGCAGCGCATCAGGTTGAGGTTTACGCCCGAGCTTGTCTTTAAGGAAGACCGCTCCAGCGAGTACAGCATTAAGATCGAAGAAGTGCTTAACGAGATAAGGGGGTTAGATGAGCCTAAAAAAAATAATCGCCGCCATAAAAAAACAAAATAATTTTCTGGTTACTGCCCACACCAACCTGGAAGGCGATGCTATCGGCTCTGAGATGGCCTTTTACATGCTTTTGAAATATCTCGGCAAGAACGCTATCGTCACCAACAGCGACCGCGTACCGGCGGCCTACCGTTTTTTGCCGCTCCTAGAAAATATCCGGAAGTTTCGCAAAGGGCGCTTCGTACCATTTGACTGCCTGGTGCTTCTGGATTGCTCGGACCTGCACCGGGCAGGCGGGGTAGGGAGGCTCAATCTTGAGGGCAAGTCGGTTATCAATATCGACCACCATACGAGCAACGGGTATTTCGGAGACGTCAATTGGGTATTGCCCCATATTTCATCGGCATCCGAGATGGTCTATATCTTATACCGCAAATTAGGAGTTCCCTTCAACCGCGATATTGCGACCCTGCTTTATGCCGGCATGGTCAGCGATACCGGTTCCTTTCGTTATTCCAACACCACTTCTTCCACGCATAAGGCCGCGGCAGAACTTATAGACTACGGCCTGGACGTAAGGAACATCTACCGCCGCATATACGAGGATATAAATTTTAATGATATGCGCCTTTTAAATAAAATAGCTCTTTCTATAAAACGGGATACCTCCGGTAAAATTGTCTGGTGCCTTATACCCATGGCCTTGGTAAAGAAAAATTCATCGCTGGATTTAAGCGAGCAGGTCTTAGGGTTCTGCCGTGCCGTCAAGGGCGCGGAGGTGGCAGTATTATTCAAGGAGAATCTCGGTACCGCCAAGGAGGTTCGCGTAAACCTGCGTTCGCAGGGCAAGGTCGATGTCAATGCTATCGCTGCCTTTTTTGGCGGGGGAGGACATAAGACCGCCAGCGGATGCACCATGAAGGGGCGCACCGAGTCCATAATGAAGAAGGTCCTGGCAAAGGTCAGGCAGGCCCTGGTGAGATGAAGGTTATTTACGGTATCAGCAATATCAAGCATTACCGCAGGCCGGTAGTAGCCCTGGGTGTTTTTGACGGGATGCACCGCGGACATCGCCGCATACTTAAAGAGGCGGCAGCCAAGGCCAGGCGCATAAAGGGCAGGAGCGTGGTCCTGACGTTCTGGCCGCACCCCCAGAAGGAGGCCAGCCTCTATTCGTTGAAGCACCGTTTAAAACTGATTCAAGAACTCGGCATCGATATCTGTATCGTGGTGCATTTTGACGCCTCCTTCTCGCGCATCAGCCCGGAGGTCTTTGTAAGAGAGGTGTTGGAGAAGAAGCTCGGCGCAGCCTATGTATATGTAGGTAGGAATTTCAGGTTCGGACGCAGAGGACTGGGCAATCCGCACCTCCTTGAAAGATTAAGCCGGGAATCCCGCTTTGCTTTAAGGTTGTTCGATATCATGCGCGTTAACGGCGCGCCTATCAGCAGCAGCCGCATCCGTCGTCTTATCGTAAACGGCAGTCTCGTATCCGCCGAGCGGCTCTTGTTGAAGCCTGTGACGGTATTGGGAACAGTGGTAAGGGGCGACTCATTTGCCTCCACAAAACTGGGGTTTCCCACCGCTAATATTAATCCGCATCACGAGATCCTTCCTCCGGCGGGCATATACGCCGTGCGCGTTATTATCGGCAGAGAAGTTTTTCAGGGCGCATGTTATATCGGAGCAAGGCCGACTATCGGCAAAAAGGTGCAAAAAGGCAGAGACAGAAACATTGAGGTGCATATCATTGATTTTAACAGGAATATCTATGGCCGCGAAATAGAGGTGCAGTTTTTAAGAAAGCTTAGAAACGAGAAAAAATTTTCCACCCCGCGGGATTTAGCGCGGCAGATTAAAATCGACATCCTGCAGGCAAGGTCTGTTTTCCCTTCCACCAAAACTACCACAACATCTAGAAATTAAGCCTTCTTTATACACTATCCATTGTATTTGAGCAAGTTAGGAAAAATTTTATCTTGACAAAATCTTTGATTTTATCTATACTTGATTACAAAGTGGATAGAAGTGGAGTAAAGTGGAAAGGATAGTTTCATGTTTTACGGCGAATATATTCACTCCATAGACCGTAAAGGCCGCCTTATATTGCCATCCAAATTCAGGGAAGTCAGCAAAGCCCATTTTATAGAGAAATTCTTTGTAACCCGCGGTTTGGATAACTGTCTCTTTATGTTTTCCGAAGAGGAGTGGCACGCTCAAGAAAATAAATTCAAGGCCATGTCTTTTACGAAGCAGCAGTCTCGCACATTTAACCGTCTTTATTTCTCGGGGGCTGTGGAGATAACAGCGGACAGGCAAGGAAGGATACTCCTGCCGCAATACCTTAAGGATTATGCCGGGATTAAACGCGAGTTGGTGCTGGTCGGCGTATCAAATAGGATTGAGATCTGGGCCAGGGAGAGCTGGGATAAATTTTACGGCAGCTGTCGGCAGTCTTTCGAGGAGATCGCCGAGAAGCTCATGGATATATAACAATATGTTGGGAGTTCTGGCGCAAGACACCATGCTTAATAAATATCATATGCCGGTAATGCTAGGGGGGGTTATGCGTTATCTGGAGCCCCGGCCCGGAAAGGTTATCGTTGATGCTACTGTAGGCACGGCGGGCCACAGCCTCGAGATTGTCGGACAGATTGCCCCATCCGGGAGATTAATCGCCATTGACCGTGACCGGCAGTCTCTTTCTGTCGCCAGCGAGAGGCTTTCTTCGTCCGGGGTAAATTGCGAATTCGTACACGCCAATTTCATGGAGCTGGATTCCGTATTGTCGGGCTTGAACGTCTCCAGGATTGACGGCATACTTTTCGACCTGGGGATCTCTTCCTACCAGCTTGAGGATGCCCAGAGGGGCTTTAGTTTTCAGAGCCGAGGGCCGCTCGATATGCGCCTCGATACCGACAGCTACATCTCTGCCTATGACCTGGTGAACAACCTTAACGAAGAGGAGATATCCGCGATGCTTTGGAATTTCGGGCAGGAGCGCTGGCATAACCGCATTGCGCACCTCCTGGTGAAAGAAAGGCAGAGGCGTCCTATCAGCACCACCGCGGAGTTATCCGATATCGTATTGCGGGCCATACCGCACCGTTACCGCTCTTACCGTATACATCCGGCTACGCGTACCTTTCAGGCCGTGCGTATTGCCGTTAACCGCGAGCTGGAGGCTTTGGGCGCGGCAATAGAGAAGGCGATTGCTTTATTGGACAAAGGCGGCAGGATATGCGTTATTTCATTTCACTCACTGGAGGACCGCATTGTGAAGCTGAGTTTCCGCAAGGCAGCCCTGGATGGGGCGTTGAAGATTATTACCCTCAAACCGCTGTATCCTTCCCGCGAGGAGCTGGAGGACAACCCTTCCAGCCGTAGCGCAAAGCTAAGAGTAGGAGAGAGGTTATAACTATGAGGCCTTCCAGATTTTTATCCTTTATCCTGATGGCTACCTTTCTGTGCGTTATCTATGTCTATCAGCAAACGGAGATCTTCCGTTTCGGTTACCTCGGGCAGAAGAGATTGAACGAGTTCCGCGAATTGCAGGACAGGAATGCCACCTTAAGATACAGCATTGAGAAAGGAGCTTCATTGATCCGGGTAGGAGACAAGATTTCCAGCAACATGGATTTTCAGATGCCGGACAGTTATCGACTGGTTAAACTCGACTCTAATCAACCAACAGTAAGGGGCGGTATTTTCTACCGGACTGACGCCCTCTTCTCCCGTATCTTTGGAGTCAGAAGAGAAGCTCAGGCAAAAACCGTCAACCCCTAAAAGCCTATAGTTGTGTATATCAGTGACTATCGCCGCAAAGCCAAAGCGGTTTTTTTGTTTTTCCTTCTGTTCCTGGTTCTTTGTATCGCCCGCCTTTTCTATATTCAGTTTTTCCGTTGGAGCTATCTTGCGGAGATCGCCCGTAAGCAACACAGCCTGTTGGTGGAATTGGAGCCGCGTCGCGGCACCATCTATGATTCAAATCTGAAGCCGCAGGCGGCCAACATTGCCGCGGATTCTGTCTACGCCTGCCCCAATGAGATCAAGGATAAGGATAAAGAGGCGGTTATACGGCAGCTTATGCCGATACTCGGCTTTGATTACGACTATCTCAAGGACAGGCTTTATCGCAGGAAGTCTTTCATATGGCTTGCCAGGAAGATTACCCCGGAGCAAAGCGATGCGATTAAAAAATTAAACATCAAGGGGATTGATTTTATCAAAGAGAGCAGGCGCTCCTATCCTAATGCCTACCTGGCCAGCCACCTGTTGGGTTTTGCCGGGCTAGATAATAACGGCTTGGAGGGGCTGGAGCTTTATTGCGATAAATACTTGAAAGGCAAGAAGGGGTGGGCCCTTGTGCTCAGGGATGCCAGGCAGAAGAAGCTGGATATCTCCGACAAGACGGTTGTGGCCGAGGACGGTTATGACCTGGTGCTTACCATTGATGAGGTTATCCAGTATATTGCGGAAAGGGAATTGGATAAGGTCTACCGCGCCTACCATGCCAAAGGCGCCAGCATTGTGGTGCTTGACCCGCATACCGGAGCGATACTGGCGATGGCCAATCGTCCGACGTTTGACTTGAATAATCCCGCTGTCGCTTCAAAAGACCAGATGCGCAACCGTGCTATCTGCGATTTATTTGAGCCTGGTTCGGTATTCAAGATTGTCACTGCTTCCGCTGCTTTAGATGAGAACAAGGTAAAGGAGGAGGATAAATTCTTTTGCGAAAACGGCTCGTATAAGGTCGCCACGCACATCCTTCATGACCACCGTCCGCACGGGGAGCTTTCCTTTCGCGAGGTTATTGAGCAGTCCAGCAATATCGGCGTAGCCAAGGTCGCACAGTTATTGGGGCCAGGGGTTATCTATCGTTACGGCTGCTTATTCGGGTTCGGTCAGAAGAGCGGGGTAGACCTGCCGGGCGAGATATCCGGCGTCTTCAAAGAGCCCCGTTCGTGGTCCAAGGTTTCTATCGCTACCGTGCCGATGGGGCAGGAGGTCGGCGTTACCGCCATCCAGTTAGCCGATGCCATATCGGTTATTGCCAACGGCGGACAGCTCATGCGTCCTTACCTCGTAAGCGAGATCCGCGATAATCGCGGATACATCATCAAGAAATCCCAGCCCAGGATGGTTGCCAAGGTTATCTCGCTGGATACCTCTGCGCGGATGAAAAAGATATTAATCGGCGTAGTGGAGGGCGGTACCGGAAAGCTCGCGAGGCTCAAGGATTTTAGCGCCGCAGGCAAGACCGGGACAGCCCAGAAGATAGAGCCTAACGGTACCTATTCTCACACCAAGTTTATGGCCTCTTTCATCGGGTTTGCGCCTGCGGAGGATCCTTTGGTGGCGATTGCCGTGGTAGTGGATGAACCTAGGCCTGTTTATTACGGAGGGGTGGTAGCGGCTCCGGCATTTAAAAATGTAGCCGGTGATGTCTTGAAATATCTTAAGGCCAGAGAGCCGCTTAAAGAAACAGCGGCATTCCATGAGACTATTTCGCTTAATTAAGACATTAGGGGATTGCCGCATCAGCGGGAGTTTTGAGGATTTCCCGCTGCGGGGGGTAAGCTCTGATTCCAAGGACGTAGGAAAGGATTTTATTTTCGTGGCAATAAAAGGGGTGCGTCGGGACGGCGGGGCTTTTATAAAAGAAGCCATTGAGAAAGGGGCGAGGGTTATCGTAACGGGAGACAAGGATATCGGGCTGCGGGATTATCCCGGCGTGACGTTTATTACCGTGGATGATGACCGCTTTTCCCTGGCAAGGCTCGCCGATGCATTCTACGGTCACCCTTCCTCAAAGGTAAAGGTCATTGGAATAACCGGTACCAACGGTAAGACCACGATACTCTATTTATTGGAGGCGTTATTGAAGCAGGGAGGTTTTAGCAGCGGGGTTATCGGTACCGTTAATTACCGTTTCAAGGGCAAGGTTATGAATTCCAAAAACACTACCCCCGGCCCGCTCGAATTGCAGTCTCTCCTAGACGGGATGAGAAAAAGCGGAGTTGATTTTGCGGTAATGGAGGTCTCTTCGCATGCCCTCCAGCAGCATAGGGTGGGAGGGATCGTTTTCCACAGTGCGATATTTACCAATTTAACGCAGGATCACCTGGATTATCACGGAACCATGGAGGATTATTTTCTGGCCAAGGCCAGGCTATTTGAAGGGCTCGCTCCTTCTGCCCTGGCAGTCCTCAATAACGACGATGAGTATGGTCGCAGGTTAAGGGGGTTGACGGATGCCACGGTAGTCACCTACGGCATAGATAACCCGTCCGATGTAACGGCAGGGGATATCAGGATGGAGCTGGGCCAGACTAATTTTATTTTTAAATATGCCGCAGGTAAAATACCTATCCGCACTCCGCTTATCGGCAGGCACAATGTTTACAATATCCTGGCCCTGGCCGCCTGGGGGATAGCGGCAGGGTTTAAACCGGAGCAGCTGAAAGCCGCACTGGAGATGTTTACGGTTGCCCCGGGGAGGTTGGAGAGAATTGAGAATAACAGGGGCATAAGCATCTTTGTTGATTATGCCCACACCGAGGATGCCCTCCGCAACGTAATCAGTTCCCTAAGGCAGGTTGCCGCTAAGTCTGCGAGAATCCTGGTAGTCTTCGGTTGCGGAGGAGAAAGAGACAAGACGAAAAGGCCGAAGATGGGTAAGGTCGTCTCGGAGCTGGCGGATTACGCCGTTATTACCAGCGATAACCCCCGCTCGGAGGACCCGGCGTTGATAGTAGAGGATATTAAAAAAGGCATAGCCGGCAATAATTACGAGGTGGTCCTGGAACGGCGCGCGGCCATTGCTAGGATTTTATCTCTGGCTGGAGCGGGTGATGTGGTTCTGCTTGCCGGTAAAGGCCATGAGATTTCTCAGATATACTCTGATTCCAGCGTAGATTTCGACGATAGAGAGGTTGCGAGGCAATGTTTAAGACAGGGGAAATCCTAAAGGCTACGGGGGGTAAATTGCTTGCCGGTTCGCCTGAGTCTGTGCTGGGGGGCGTATCCCTGGACAGCCGCACTATTAAGAAGGGCGGGATCTTTATTGCCATCAATGGCAGGAATTTTGACGGCCACGATTTTATAGATAAGGCAATACAGAAGGGTGCGGCGTGTGTTGTCAGCGAAAGAGGAATGCGGCTGGACAGGATTAAAGGTGCGGCTTTTATTAAAGTCAATAACAGCCAGAAGGCGTTAGGCGGCATCGCTTCCTACCATCGCATGAGGTTTGACCTGCCTTTTATCGCGGTTACCGGTTCCAACGGCAAGACTACTCTTAAGGATATGGTCGCCTGGGTTTTATCGGCGCGCTACCAGGTCATAAAGAATGAAGGCACAAAGAACAACCAGATCGGCCTGCCGCTCGCCCTGCTGGGTCTTAACGACAAACATCAGGCAGCGGTCCTGGAGATAGGCACCAATCATCCAGGCGAGGTCGGCTATCTCGCCGGCATCTACAAGCCCAATATCGGGATTATTACGAATATCGGGCCTTCGCACCTTGAGCATTTTGGCAATCTTGAATCCGTATTTAAGGAAAAGTTTAGCCTTATCCGGAATCTCTCCCGTCCGCACCTGGCTATCCTTAACCGCGACGATAAGTTCCTGGGGCCTGCTGTGAAGAAAAGCGGCGGGAGGGTGTTTAGAGTAAGTTTCGGTTTTGACAACCGCAGTGATTTTATGGCTTCGGATGTCAAAGAGTTAGGTAACGGCTTGGGGTTTAGGGTAAACGGGCATCAGGGCATAGTTTTAAATACCTTCTGCAGGCATAATATCTATAATGCCCTTTGCGCAGTCGCGGTGGCGCGTATCCTGGGTATGGATTATAGGGGGATCGCCTTGAGGCTGAGGTCTTTCGATTTCCCGCGTGGCAGGTTCAAGCCTTTAAGGCGCAATAAGGTTAATTTTATCGATGATACTTATAATTCCAACCCGTTGTCTCTGAAATCAGCTTTGGATACCTTCGGTAATTTAGCCTGCCACGGAAGGAAAATATTTATTATGGGCGATATGCTTGAGTTGGGCGGGAAGGAAAAGGCCTTTCACTGCCAGGCAGGCAGGGATGCTGCCCGCGTATCAGACGTTATGATTTTTACTGGCAGGCTCTGTAGGTTTGCGGCGGAAGAGGCCTTAAGGAGCAGCGCCCTGAAGAAGATATTTATCTGCCGGGACAGTTCTGAGGCGCGCAAGGTTCTTTTTAAAAAAGTTATCCCTGAGAGCCGTGATATCATACTGGTCAAGGGGTCGCGCCTGATGAGAATGGAATATATATTTAGCTAAGAAGCGTTTTGCCATTGCTTGCCGGTAGGCGGGGATTGTCTTGGAAAGCGCCCCCGGCTTGTGTTATAATACCTATCTATGCTGTACTATCTTTTATACTCCCTTCACGGGATGGTCTCCTCATTGAATATCTTCCGCTACATTACCTTCCGTGCGGCGCTGGCTGCTATTACCAGCTTCTCGGTCTGTTTGTTATTGGGGCCGGTGGTTATCGCCGCCCTTAAAAAATTAAAGGTCGGCGAGAATATCAGGAAGGAAGACAGCAGGCAACTTTATGAGTTGCATGGCAAGAAGCAGGATACCCCTACGATGGGAGGGGTATTGATACTGTTGGCGATACTCTCCTCGACTATCCTCTGGGCCGATATCTTGAATCCCCAGATACTCCTTGCGCTTTTTACGACGGTCTGGCTTGGCATAACCGGTTTTATCGACGATTATCTCAAGCACATAGGGAAATGCTCCAAGGGGCTTACCGCCAGCACCAAATTCAGCAGCCAGATTGTGCTGGGCCTTATCCTGGGGATCTTCCTTCTCTTTGACCCTCAGAACAGCACTAATCTGGACCTGCCGTTCTTAAAGGATGTCTCGCTGAACCTCGGTATATTCTATATTATTTTCGTGATTATCGTAATCACCGGCTCTTCCAACGCCGTTAACCTCACCGACGGCCTGGACGGTTTGGCCATCGGATGCGTGATTATGGTGGCGCTTACCTACGCGGTCCTGAGTTACGTCTCCGGCAATATAAGGTTCAGCGACTATCTTTTTATACCTTATATCCGCGGTGCCGGAGAGCTGGCGGTGTTCTGCGCCAGCATCCTCGGGGCAGGTTTGGGGTTTTTGTGGTTCAACTGTTATCCGGCTTCCATCTTTATGGGGGATACCGGTTCCTTATCGCTGGGGGGCGCATTAGGGATAGTGGCGCTTTTGATTAAGAAGGAATTGCTTCTGGTAATCGTGGGGGGGATATTTGTCCTGGAGGCCGTCTCGGTAATATTGCAGGTAGCGTCTTTCCGTTTTACCGGCAAGCGCATCTTCCGGATTGCGCCCCTGCATCACCATTTCCAGTTCCTGGGTTGGCCGGAGAGTAAGGTGATTACGCGTTTCTGGATCCTGGCCAGCCTTTTGGCGCTCCTTACCTTGGTTACCCTCAAGATAAGATAACCGGTTTTTCTGCTAATGCGCAACAAGGATTATTTTAAAGGCAAAAAGGTTACTGTCGTCGGCCTGGCGCGTTCGGGGATAAGCTGTGCCAGGCTGCTTGCTAAATCGGGAGCGGTTGTCAGCGTTACCGACAGCCAGGATACGGCGGCAACCCGGGCCGCCAGGAGCCGGCTTCTTACGTATGGCATCAAGGTAGAGCTGGGGCAGCACACCAAGGGGCTTATCAGGGGCCGCGACTTGATAGTGGCTTCTCCCGGGGTTTCGGATAAATCTCTGCCCCTTAGGTGGGCGGCAGGATTAGGCATACCGGTAATAGGCGAAATAGAGGCAGCCTGGATTCTTTCTCCGGCTGAGGTTATTGCCGTTACCGGTTCAAACGGCAAGACCACGGTTACCACCCTCATCGGGATGGTTTTGAAAGAGGCGGGGAAAAGAGCGGTAATCTGCGGAAATATCGGAAACCCATTCAGCCGGGAGGTAGATAAGCTAAGAAACGGAGATTTTGTGTCGCTTGAGGTGAGCTCTTTTCAATTGGAGACAATCCGCGATTTCAAACCCCGTATCGCAGTTATCCTGAATTTCAGCCGCAACCACCTGGATAGATACCATAGCATGCGCCAGTACCTGGCGGCAAAGACGCGTATCTTCATAAACCAGGATAGCGACGACTTCCTGGTAATCAACCGGCAGGACCCGGTTTTAAAAAAGGCGGCAGGCAAGGCGAGGTCCCGCCTTGTTTCTTTTTCTCCCTCCGCTAAATTCAATGCCAACCAGGCAGCGGTTATGGTAGTGTCTTCGATATTGGGAATCAAAAGGAGCAATGTCCTTCGGGTATTCCGGAGATTCAAAGGGATTGAGCACCGCCTGGAGGAGGCAGGGAAGATCAGCGGGGTAAGGTTTATAAACGATTCAAAGTCTACCACCGTGGATGCCACTGTCTGGGCCTTAAGCAATGTCGATTATCCGTGCATACTCATTGCCGGAGGAAGAGAGAAGGGTAATGATTATGCGCCGGTACGGGAGTTGGTTCGCAGGAAGGTCAGGGAAGCGGTCTTAATTGGAGAGGCAAGAGGCAGGATTAGCAGGGCCCTCGGAGGGATTATCCCTTTGCACGAGGCCGCAAGTTTAGGGGAAGCGGTGCGTATCGCATTCTCCCGTGCCGCAAGCGGCGAAAGCGTGCTCTTGTCTCCGATGTGCAAGAGCTTTGATATGTTCGCCAATTATGAGGAGCGTGGCAGGGTTTTTAAGGCTGCGGTGCGTCTCCTCGCCAGAGGTGCCTGAGCTATGGTCCGCAATATCCGTATACGCCTGTTTAACGTTACCATAATCCTCATCTCTATAGGCCTGATTATGATTTATAGCGCTTCAAGCATCTATGCCTGGGAGAGATACAGCGACAGTTTTTTCTTTCTGAAAAGGCACCTGAGTTTCGTAATGATTGGAGTGGCATTGGCGTTTTTGGTAATGAGCGTGGATTACCGCAGACTGCGCCCGTATGCCAGGTCTCTGCTTTTGATATCGCTTTTACTGTTAGTGTTGGTGCTTATACCAGGGCTCGGTAGGGAGATTTCCGGGGCGCGGCGTTGGTTCAGGTTCAGGTTACTTAGTTTCCAGCCTTCGGAGTTGGCCAGCATCGCCTTGATTATATATGTTGCCGATTTTATCGCCAGGCGGGGAAGCATGATCAAGAGTTTCTGGCGCGGCTTCCTTCCTCCGGTGATCGTCATAGGCGCCGTGCTCTGCCTGATCCTCCTGCAGCCGGACCTAGGTACGGTGATTGCGCTGGGCAGCGTGGTGTTTTTGATGCTTTTTATTTCGGGGGTCAAGGTTTCTTATCTCCTGTCGTTGGTGCTTCTGAGCCTGCCGGCGTTATACTTGCTGGTCTTCAGCGTCCCCTACCGGCGCATGCGCATTCTCGCGTTTTTAAATCCCTGGGCTGACCCCAAGGGTAGCGGATTCCAGATCATCCAATCCCAGATTGCCCTCGGCTCGGGCGGGCTCTTCGGGACAGGTCTGGGGCATTCCAGGCAGAAGTTGTTTTATCTGCCTGCGGCGCATACGGATTTCATTTTTTCCATTATCGGAGAGGAACTTGGCTTGCTGGGGACGATGGCGGTGATAATCCTTTTTATTATTTTTATCCAGCAGTGCCTCAAGATTCTGAAGAACACCCGGGACAGGTTCGGTTATTTCCTGGCGCTGGGGCTCACGCTTATGATTTGCCTCAAGGCCATTATTAATATCGGCGTCTCCTGCGGCCTTCTGCCGACCAAAGGGCTACCATTGCCTTTTATCAGTTACGGCGGTTCCTCTTTTATCTTTGACATTATCAGCGTCGGTATTCTCATGAATATCGCCCGCACCGGGGAATATCCATGATGAGCGCTTCCTGCTTGAAATCGGCGAGGGTGATGGCGGTGGCGGGCTCAAGCGGCGGGCACATATTCCCGGCGGTAAGCCTATTGGATAGCCTCAGGGAAAGTGAGCCTTCCGCCGAAGTGCTCTTGCTTTTGCCGCGGCGCAGCATTAAAGACCGCATCGGGGTTCTTGAATATCCGGTCGTTGCCATATCCATTATCCCAGTTAAATTAGGCCTTGATTTGCGCAATCTCATCGCTATATTAAGATTTTTAAAAGGATCTTTTGAGGAATTGACGGCGCTATTGAAATTCCGTCCGAACCTGGTGGTCGGTTTCGGCAGCATCTCCTCAATACCCCTGGTGTTATTTGCCCGCATGGCGGGTATTAAGACTCTGATACACGAGCAGAACGTGATACCAGGAAGGGCAAACAGGTTTTTGGCTTTTTTCGCCGATAAGATTGCGCTTTCTTTTGCGGATACCGGAGTTTACCTTAAATGCCCGAAGGAAAAATTAATCGTTACCGGTAACCCCCTGCGCCGTCAGATGGCGCCTCTGGATAAAACGGAGGCGAGGGGGTATTTCGGATTGAGCCGCGATAAATTCACAATTCTCGTAAGCGGAGGGAGCCAATCCAGCAGCAACATCAATGAGGGGTTCCTTAAGGTATCCAAGCGTCTTAGGGGGAGGTTTTCTTTTCAGCTGATACATCTGGCCGGCCGCAATGACTGCGAGCATTTAAGAGAAGAATACGAGAGAAGCGGCATAGAGGCGCGGGTTTTTTCTTTTTTGGACGCCATGCAATACGCCTACAGCGCCTCGGACGCGGCGGTTTCCCGCGCCGGGGCAACCACGATAGCGGAGCTTATCTTTTTCAGGCTGCCCGCGATACTGGTGCCT
>Ga0265297_10000883_pt1 | contig 79030 bp, 69 predicted proteins | sample Munlanlwell13791_FD_192502 | JGI IMG/M metagenome (GOLD analysis project Ga0265297, IMG submission 192502) | Leachate microbial communities from a municipal landfill in Southern Ontario, Canada - Leachate well 137-91 | ecosystem: Engineered > Solid waste > Landfill > Unclassified | place...
GGAACATACCGAGCCATGGGGCAAATTCATTGATGCAAAAATAAACGGGCCGGATCTTATCCCGGGAAAGACCTCAAAGTATCAAGATAAAAAAATTTTTATGTCTTCCGTCACCGATCCTTATAATCCACTGGAAGTAAAATACAAGCTGACACGCAGAATACTGGAGAAACTCATTCCGTTGCAGCCTGAATTGGAAATATTGACCAAATCCAATCTTGTTCTAAGGGATGTGGAGCTGCTTCTGCAATTTAAAAGCTGCCAGGTCGGAATAACCATTACCACCACAGATGATACTTTAAGAAAAGAGATCGAACCTTATACTTCCTCTATTCAAAAAAGGATAGAAGCGCTCGTAAAATTAAAAGAGTCGGGAATCGAAACCTATGTTTTTATCGGTCCGATTCTTCCATTTTTCACGGATTGGAAAGAAATTGTTCTTGAAACTAAAAAGTTAACCGATTCGTACATTTTTGAAAATCTGAATATAGCAGGGGCAGTATGGGGTTGTATAAGAAAGTGGCTTTCCGGCAAACATCAGGATTTGCTGCAGGAATATGAACGTATTTACTTTACCAAAAGTGGATATTGGGATAAAGTCGAAGAAGAGATAAAAGAATTTTGCAGGGGACAAAAATTGGATTTTGAAATTTATTTTCATCATAGAAAATGACATTTAAAACTTATAGGAGGAAAAATGAATAATTTTACATTCAGAATGCCAACTAAAATAATTTTCGGAAAAGACACGGAAAGCCAGGTTGGGACCGAAGCGGCCAGATATGGAAATAAAGTCTTATTACATTATGGCACAGGGAGCATCAAGAAATACGGACTTTATGACAGGGTTTTGGAGTCACTAAAAGATGCCGGTCTGGAGATAATCGAACTTGGCGGTGTCCAGCCAAATCCCAGGTTGAACCTTGTAAGAAAAGGGATAGATCTTTGCCGTAAAGAGAAAATAGATTTTATTCTTGCAGTAGGCGGGGGAAGCGTCATTGACTCAGCCAAAGCTATAGCGGCAGGAGTACCTTATACCGGTGATGTCTGGGATTTTTTTGCGGGTAAGACCGTACCGGAAAAAATGGTTCCACTGGGAGTGATTCTTACGATTCCTGCTTCAGGCAGTGAATCCAGCGGTAGTGCGGTAATTACCAGAGAGGAAGGATTATACAAAAGAGGTTTCGTCAGTGAACTTCTGCGGCCCGAATTTGCAATATTAAACCCGGAAATTACTTATACGCTTCCTCCTTATCAAACCGCATGCGGGGCAGCGGATATAATGGCACATGTAATGGAGCGGTATTTTACAACAGTCAAGGATGTAGAGCTTACCGATAGATTATGCGAAGCTACATTAAAGACAGTAATTGATAATGTTCCTGCAGTGCTCAAAGAACCGGAAAATTACAGCGCCCGTGCCGAGATTATGTGGGCAGGCGCCATTGCCCATAATGACATCCTGGGTACCGGAAGAATAGGAGATTGGGGATCTCATGCCGTTGAAATGGAAATAAGCGGAATATACGATCTTGCCCATGGCGCAGGGCTGGCAATTATTTTTCCTGCATGGATGAAGTATGTTTATAAAAAGGATTTGAAAAGATTTGCCCGGTTCGCGGTCCAGGTATGGAATGAAGAACCGGATTTTAATGATATTGAAAAAACAGCTCTTGCGGGAATAAAGAGACTAAAAGATTTCTTTAAGGAAATTGGGCTTCCCACCACCCTTAAGGAGGCAGATATTCCTTATGATAGATTGGAAGAGATGGCCGGGAAATGCGCCGAGAGGAAAATTGTAGGTAATTTCGTGGAACTCAATGAAGCCGATATCCTTGCGATATTAATGCTGGCAAGATAAACAGGCAAGATAAACATTGTAAGATTTTTTTATTTTATTTATCGGCTATTTTTCTGTCCCCCGGACCTCTTTCAGCCAGGGGGAAGCTAAAGAGAAGAACAATAGCAAACATAATAAGAATCAGCTCGTATTTTACAAGAGCCTCAATTCCAATGATGTCTGCTGCTTTTCCTAAAAAAATCATTGTCATACCGGCAAATCCCGGACCTAATCCCAAGATCAGGGAAGATGCCAGACTCATATTTCCCGGCATAAGATCCTGGGTCATTCTAATACATACCGGCGCAATTGAAACCAAAAATAATCCCCCTGAAACGAAGAGTATTATGGAGATAAGGCCGGAGGTTTTAAAAGTGAAGAAGAAAAACGGTATGGCCAGAGTAAGGCCAACCTGTATAATAAAGTTGCCTTTTTTATGGCGGTCGAAGATAAAGCCGGAGAGAAGACCTCCTGCTGCGCCAAGCATTCCAAAAAAGAGCAATATTACCCCAATATTTATAAGGCTAATATTTGCTGCTGTATAATATAAGGGCATAAAAGTCACAAGAGTGATCCACATAATATGTAAAGAATAGGTGGCAAGCATAATTAAAAACAAGCGATACCACTTTTGCTTATTTACCCTTTTTATTCTTGAAAAAAGATTTCTATTGTCTCCGGTATTTTTTTCCTGTGTATGGGGAATTAATTTAAAAAGGATAATCACCGTAATTAATCCGGGAATCATGGCAAGGGGAGTAAATCTTATATCAAGTTTTTCGATCACTAAGATTATTAAAAGTGCACCAAGTGAATTTCCGAAAATTCCTCCAAAACTAATAATAGAACTTCCAAGTCCTTTTTTATTGCCGCCAAAATGTCCGGCGATAGCGGCACTTGCAGGATGATAAGCCGCAACTCCCAGATTGCCAAGAAATAAAAAAGCCAGTAAGAAGAAATAATTGGGAATTATTCCAATCAGACTTAAAAATACAGAAGTTAAAAGCGGACCGGTGATTATATAATATTTAATGCCCTGGCGATCCGAGAGGTACCCGAAAATAGGAGAGAAAAGACTTTTTGCAATTACACTGGTAGCGGTAAGGAGCCCAACCTCAAAAAGAGATAGGCCAAACTTTAAAGTAAGAACCGGTATAAGACCTATAATGAAACTCTGGTATATATCTGTAATAAAATGACTTCCCGCAGAAAGATAAATCTGCAATATATTGAATTGGCTGCTCTTTTTATTCATTTTTCTACCTGATTGTATATTTCTAAAATCTCAATTCGCTACCTGTACCTTGATCTTACCATCGGGAACAGGAATAAAAGCAGGGAGGCCAGTATCGGTATTATTAAAACACAATTTATGGTTCTTATCATTCCTATTTGATCAGCAATTTTACCTATGAGGATAACTGCAGCTGCCGCGATCCCTCCACTTGCCCCCATGACCATTGAAGAGGCAAGACTTACATTACCGGGAAAGATATCCTGCACCACTCTGATACATAAAGGAAGGGTTGAAGCTGCAAAAAAACCTCCCAGTATAAATAAAATTATTGATATATTCAGGGGTACCATAAACATTAAATAAAAAAGCGGAACAGATAAGATTAATCCGGCCTGAATTACTGCTGTTCTTTTTCTTATCCTGTCCGAATAATAACCGGCAAAAAGACCGCCGATACCTCCAAATAAAATAAACGCCAGGACTATATATCCGAAGTTTATAAGCTTTACTCCCTGTTCAGTGAAATACAAAGGCATAAAAGTGAGCATGGATAGAATTGTCAAATCCCTTGAAAAAGAAGTAAATATTATCAGCAGGAGCAGGCCCAATTTTTCTTTTTTTAATTTTTTAATAAAACCTGCTTCAAACTTCCTGGTTCCACTCAGGAGAATCAATGGGTTGGATTTCATAATGACCAGAGCCATGATGATTCCCGGGATTGCAGCAAGAGGGGTAAATCTAAGGCCAAGTTTATTTATGATCAAAATAATAAATAATGAACCCACCGAAAAACCAATAGTGCCCCCGAAAGATATGATGGAATTCAGAAAACCTTTTCTGCTTCCGCCTACATGGCTGGCAGCGGCCGCAGTAGGCGGATGGATTGCCGCAACTCCCAGATTTCCCAGGAATAAAAATACCAGAATTAACCAGTAGCCCGACAATGTTCCCATGATACTAATAAATATAGCGGCAACTACCGGTCCCGCAATTAAAAAATATCTTACGCCATATTTATCGGAAAAGTACCCGAATAAAGGCTGGGTCAGACTATTGGAAATAAAATTTACCGCAGTCAGTATGCTTACCAGAAAAAGGGAAAGTTCCAGTTTTGCTGTCAGTATCGGAATAAGACCCACTATAAAACTGCTATAAGTATCAGTTACCATATGGGTACTGAAACTTAAAAAAATTTTGGTTTTGTTGACCGACCTGTTTAATCTAATCATTTAAATAACAATGCATGGATAAGATTTTGTCTTGCGAATTCCTGAAATAAAAATTCTACACCTTTAAATTAAATGTTCAATAATTATTTTCCCGTTAAATTGTGCATTAGCCAGTTTTAATTTTTGGATTAATTTTATATAATCAGATTGGCCGTGCTAGGTGGGGAGCCAGCGGTGCCCTGTAACTCACAATCCGCTATAGTGAGGCTGATCAACAGATACGAGGCTTATGGTAGTGAGGTTCAGCGCTCGTGTAAGTGGCGTTGAAGGTTGGGTCTTGTGCGGCGGAAAGTTACAAACCCCGTCAGATCCGAAAGGAAGCAGCGGTAAGTAATATTCTCCGGGTGCCACAGGGAAGCCTGGCTGGAGTCAACTGCATGAGTTGCACTTGTTATTATAAGTCGAAATCTGGGGCACGGTCATTTGTTATTATTTATTATTATCCGGATAATTAGATAACTATAATATCATGAATTATATTTCATTTTATAGAAAGTGGAGACCTCAGAACTTCGATGAGATAATCGGCCAGGAATATAATATCAGAACCATCAGAAATGCCATATCCAATAATAGATTATCACACTCCTATATATTCTGTGGTCCCAGGGGCACGGGTAAGACATCCACTGCACGTATTCTTGCAAAGGCTCTGAATTGTAAGAAGGGTATAACACAAGATCCATGCAATAAATGTGAAAACTGCATAAGCATATCCAACGGGTCCAGTGTGGATGTGATAGAAATTGATGCAGCCTCTAACCGGGGCATAAATGAGATAAGGGAACTCAGAGAAAAAGTAAAGTATCTGCCCAACATCTTAAGAAAAAAAGTTTATATTATCGATGAGATCCACATGCTTACCACGGAAGCCTTCAATGCATTGCTTAAGGTTCTGGAGGAACCCCCGGAACATGTAATATTTATAATGGCCACCACTGAACCAAATAAAGTCATTCCAACTATTCTATCAAGATGCCAGAGGTTTGATTTCTTTCCCATACCAATGGATAAAATAAAGGAAAGACTGCAGAAAATCGCAAAGAAGGAAAAAATAACTGTGAGCGGTCCTGCTCTTGATTTGATTTCGAAATATGCGGACGGCAGTTTGAGAGATGCCGATGGAATACTGGAACAGCTGGCAGCGTTTGGCGGGGATAAAATAGAGGTCGAAGCCGTGACCTCTCTTCTGGGAGTTATCGATCTGGAACTTCTTTTTGAGCTCACGGATATTTTAATCGAAAAGAATTTAACCGGCGGATTGCTTCTGGTAAATAAGATCATCGGAAGCAATCAAAATTTAAAAGTGTTTGTGGCCGGGTTCCTTGATCATCTGTATGATTTGTATGTAATCAGGAATTATGATGATCCTTTCGAGATTATAAGTCTGAGCGAGGATCATAAGGAAAGGTACCGGGATCAGGCAGGTAAATTGCAAAAAGAAGAAATAGAATTCTATATGGATCTTTTTACGGAACTGCTTAAGCAGGTAAAATGGGGAGAAGACTCAAAAGTTTTTTTCAAAACAGCGATAATCAAAGCTGTAAATTTTATAGTACTGGATAAAAAAGAAATAGAAAAAAAGACAAGAATCATTGAAGTACAGATAGAAGCTTTAAAAGATGAGATAGGCAGGATCAATTCGGCGCAGAAAAGAATGATTGAAAACTCCGAAGACCGGGGGACTAAAGCCGATACGGATAATTACGAGGAAGAAGAGGACGATTTTGATATTATAAATAGCCAGGAAATCAATAAAATGGTAAACGAGGTTGAAATTCAGGGTAAGTATGCCGGAGACAAGAAAAAAGCCGATAAATCCGTTCAGGAAGATCCCGGAACAGAGGGGAAAGAAGATATCGATCTTATTACCGGCAATATTGAGAAAATCTCTCAAAATATAAAAAACAAGAAAATTTCGGTTCATGCAATGTTTGCAGAAGCCATACCTGCCAGGATAGAAAATGGTATATTGTATTTCTCTCTTGATGAAAAAAAAGAGTGGCACAGGGATCATTTAAACAAAAATATCAATATAGAGTTAATATCAGGCGTGATAAAAGAAGTAACCGGCAAAAGTTATAGGATCAAATTCGAGCTTGGCAAAAAGAAGAATAAGGATAATAATCCGGAATATACGAAAAACGAAGATAAAGTTAAACCTCCCGGTAAAAATAAAGCCGAAGAGAAAGATGTATTTAATTATTTTGAAGAAAAATTTGATATAAAGGAAAAGGAGTAAAAATTGGGTTTTGATTATGGAAATATGATGAAACAGGCAAAGATCATGCAGAAAAGATTGCTGGAGATACAGAATGAATTAAAAGATATGGTATTTGAAGCTTCGGCAGGCGGGGGTGCGGTAAAAGTAAAAGTTAATGGCGAACAGGAGATTATTGAAGTAAAGATCAATAAGGAGATGGTATCCGCAGGCGATCTGGAGATGATCGAAGATATGGTAATGGTTGCTGCAAATGATGCCATAAAACAATCCAGAGATGAAGCCAAGAGTAAAATGTCGGGCCTTACGGGAGGGGTGAATATACCGGGATTATTTTGATAAATGTATATAAATTTCCCTGTATGTGTAAACGAACTTACATGAACTTGTTTTATAATTGAGTAGTTACAAACGATAGATGGCTCTATATATAAAAAGTGTAGAAAATTTAATAAATGAATTTAAAAAGCTTCCGGGAATAGGCCCCAAATCTGCAAAAAGAATCGTGTTCTTTTTACTTAAGCTCTCCCATGATGATATTGCAAAATTGTCAGGCAGTATTATCGAAATGAAGGAAAAAGTCAAATTTTGCAGCATTTGCTATGGTCTGACAGAAGATGATATTTGCCATATTTGCAGAGACGGGTCCAGGGATAGAAAAAAAATATGCATAGTGGAAGAAGCAAGCGATGTGGCGATTATTGAAAAAACCGGTGAGTACAGGGGACTGTACCATATTTTAGGTGGGCTGCTTTCTCCCATAGAAAATATCGGGCCTGATGAAATAAGGATCCCGGGGCTTTTAGAGCGGATAAGAGCCGATAATATCGAAGAAGTAATAGTTGCATTGAATCCAAATGTGGAGGGTGAAAGTACCGCAGGATATTTAAAAAAGATATTGCTGCCAATGGGCGTCAGGGTCACGAAACTGGCAAGCGGACTTCCGGTCGGAGGAGATCTGGAATATGCGGATGAAGTGACCATAGGAAGAGCAATTTCCGATAGAAGGGAACTCTAATCTACCTGCACCGTAACCATTCGTCAGTGTTTCTTGCTTTGTTAAAAAAATAAATTAAATGTGCTATAATTCAATGATTTTGTGTAGGTTCATTGCCTTAAAATTTAATACAAAGGAGTAGATCAGATTATGAAAACCATGAAAACCATGGACGGAAATATGGCAGCGGCATATGTGGCATATGCCTTTACTGAAGTAGCAGCTATTTATCCCATCACTCCTTCTTCTCCCATGGGTGAATATATTGATGAGTGGGCCGCTCATGGCAGAAAGAACATGTTTGGGCAGGTAGTCAGCGTAAGTGAACTTCAATCCGAAGGGGGTGCTGCAGGTGCCGTGCATGGCTCGCTTGGGGCAGGTTCACTGACATCGACCTTTACTGCATCCCAGGGACTTCTTCTTATGGTTCCCAATATGTATAAAATTTCCGGTGAACTTTTACCCGGCGTATTCCATGTAAGCGCACGTGCCGTTGCCACACATGCTCTTTCCATATTTGGTGACCATTCGGATGTAATGGCCGTGAGACAAACAGGATTTGGACTGCTTGCTTCCGGTTCGGTGCAGGAAATCATGGATCTTGCCGGAGTAGCTCATCTTTGCGCGATTAAATCAAGGGTCCCTTTTCTGCAGTTCTTTGATGGTTTCAGGACCTCACACGAAATTCAAAAAATAGAAATTATTGATTATAATGATTTTAAGAAACTGCTTGACGAGGATGCGTTAAAACAATTCAGACAGAGAGCCTTAAATCCGGAACATCCTGTTACAAGGGGTACGGCCCAGAATCCTGATATATTTTTCCAGGCAAGAGAATCATCGAATAGATTCTATAATAACGTCCCGGAAATAGTCGTGGAGCATATGGATAAGATCAGTAAACTCACCGGCAGGGAGTATAAGCCGTTTAATTATACAGGAGCAAAAGACGCAGAACATGTAATCGTAGCCATGGGATCGGTCACGGATACAATCGATGAAACTGTCCAGTATCTTAATAAACAGGGTGAAAAGGTAGGAGTTATCAAGGTCCACCTTTACAGGCCATTTTCAAATGAGTTTTTCCTCCAGTCCATACCGGATACTGTTAAAAAAATCGCGGTTCTGGACAGGACCAAAGAACCGGGTGCAGCCGGTGAACCACTGTATCTGGACGTAAAGAATGCATTTTTCGAAGCAGGGAACAAACCGCTTATCGTTGGCGGAAGATACGGACTTGGTTCCAAAGATACCACACCGGAGCAGATAAAAGCAGTACTGGACAATTTAAAAACAGCAAGTCCCAAAAACGGATTTACAATAGGCATAAATGATGATGTCACGCATTACTCTCTGGAAGTTAAAGAAGAGATTGAAACTGCTCCCGAGGGCACGATCAGATGTAAATTCTGGGGGCTGGGTTCCGATGGAACGGTAGGAGCAAATAAAAATGCCATTAAGATAATCGGGGACAAAACCGGTCTTTATGCCCAGGGGTATTTTGCCTATGATTCAAAAAAATCCGGCGGACTTACTGTTTCTCACCTGAGATTCGGAAAGAATCCTATAAAATCCTCCTATCTTATCACGGGTGCAGACTTTGTGGCCTGTCATAATCAGGCTTATCTGGGACAATATGATTTGCTTAAAGGATTGAAAAATGGCGGTACCTTCCTTCTGAACTGCCTGTGGAACGCCGAAGAACTGGAAGATAAACTCCCGGCAGATATGAAAAAATATTTGGCTGCGCGTAATATAGATTTTTATATTATCGATGCCACCAGCATCGCAGCAGAAATAGGGCTGGGAGGCAGGATAAATATGATCATGCAGGCTGCCTTCTTTAAACTCGCGAAAGTCATACCAATAGATGATGCGATTAAGTATATGAAAGAAGCCATAATGGAGACTTATGGGGCAAAAGGAGAAAAGATTGTCCAGATGAACTATCAGGCGGTAGACAGAGGCATAGAATCGCTGAAGAAAGTAGAGATTCCGGAAGGATGGAAAAATGCCGTTGAAACTAAGGATATAGAGAAAGCACAGGAACCGGAGTTTATAGAAAATATTTTAAGAGTTATAAACCGGCAGGAAGGCGACAGTATTCCGGTAAGTGCATTCACAGGGGTCGAGGACGGGACATTTCCTATGGGAACGGCAGCATACGAGAAAAGGGGCATAGCGGTAAATGTGCCGCAGTGGCTGAAAGAAAATTGCATACAATGTAATCAGTGCTCCTATATTTGTCCCCATGCGGTCATAAGACCTGTCCTGCTTACGGATGATGAAATGAAGAATGCTCCTGAAAAATTCGAGACCATAAAAGCAAAAGGAAAAGGTCTGGATCCGTTTGCATTCAGGATTCAGGTAAGCGTACTTGATTGTACCGGATGCGGAAATTGTGCAAATATCTGTCCTGCAAAGGAAAAGGCTCTGATAATGAAACCACTGGATTCACAGAGGGAACAGATCGAAAACTGGGATTTTGCTTCCAGGGTTCCGGTCAAAGAAGATGTAGTGCCTGCAGATACGGTCAAGGGCAGCCAATTCAGGAAGCCATTATTCGAGTTTTCCGGGGCATGCGGCGGATGCGGAGAAACTCCTTATCCAAGGCTGGTAACACAGCTTTTTGGGGACAGAATGCTTATCGCCAATGCCACAGGATGTTCGTCTATCTGGGGCGGTTCGGCTCCTTCTACTCCGTATACGGTTAATTCAAAGGGTAAAGGCCCGGCCTGGGCAAATTCTCTTTTTGAAGATAATGCCGAATACGGGTATGGTATGGTTCTTGCTGTAAAGCAGATGAGAAATAGAATCGAAGAGTATATGAAACAGCTTTCCGGTATGAATATAGATCCTGCCATGAAAGAAGCGGCGCTTGAATGGGTAAGCGGAAAAGAAGACCTGGAATTAAACAGGCAATCCACCGCAAAAATTCTAAAATTATTCGAAAGGGATCTGGGAGATAAGAAAGCCAATGATCTTAAGGATAAAATACTGGAACTTAAAGATTACCTTATCAAAAAATCGATATGGGCATTTGGTGGTGACGGCTGGGCCTATGATATAGGATATGGCGGTCTCGATCATGTGCTGGCATCAGGAGAAAACATAAATGTACTTGTGTTCGATACCGAAGTATATTCCAATACGGGAGGTCAGGCCTCGAAGGCAACTCCACTCGGAGCGGTTGCGAAATTTGCTGCTTCAGGTAAAAAAATCAAGAAAAAGGACCTGGGACTCATGGCAGTAACTTACGGCTATGTGTACGTGGCTCAAATTGCGATGGGTGCAAGCTACAAGCAGACACTTACAGCCTTTCTTGAAGCTGAAAAGTATAACGGACCGTCAATCATAATAGCATATTCACCATGCATCAATCACGGGATCTATGCGGGAATGGGCTGTTCGATTGAACGGGAAAAGAAGGCAGTGGATGCAGGATACTGGCATCTATATCGCTATAACCCGGAACTGAAGAAGGAAGGCATAAATCCGTTCATACTGGATTCGAAGGAACCCACGGAATCATTCAGGGAATTCCTGATGGGGGAAATAAGATATGCATCGCTTACCAAGACTTTTCCGGAAATAGCAAAGGACCTCTTTGGTAAAGCGGAAGAACAAGCTAAAGCCAAATATGAAAAGTACAGAGCTATGGCTGAAGGAAAGTAAAATAAGTTTAGATTTGGAATAGATTTAATTAAATAAGAATTGACGGCTTAAAGATGAGGGGCAAAAGAAATATAATAATACTTAAGTTTGGTGGTACTTCTGTCGGGGACGCAGATAGAATAAAGAAGGTTGCCGATAAGATCATAAGCGCCAGCCTTGAGGCAAACAAGGTTGTAGCTGTTGTTTCAGCAATGGGAGATACTACCGACAAATTAGTCGATCTTGCAGGAGAAGTGTCTTCCGGCCCATCAAGGCGGGAAATGGACATGCTTTTGTCAACAGGAGAGCGGGTGTCAGGTGCTCTTCTGGCTATGGCCATTCAGGAAAAAGGTCATGACTGCATATCTCTTACAGGCGGGCAGGCGGGGATTGTAACAGATGAAGGTTATTCAAATGCCAAAATCCTGTATATTAAGACCGATAGGATACTGAAGGAATTAAAAAAAGGCAGGATCGTTGTTATAGCAGGCTTTCAGGGCATTAACTTGCGCGGTGATATAACGACACTTGGAAGGGGCGGTTCGGACACAACAGCAGTCGCAATCGCTTCGGCACTGAAGGCAAAATACTGCGAAATATATACCGACGTGGAAGGGGTTTATTCGACTGATCCCAATGTAGTTTGCGAGGCAGTCAAACTTGATGCGATCTCGTACGATGAGATGCTGGAACTTGCCTCCTGCGGAGCGAAAGTCCTTCACTTAAGAGCGGTAGAATTTGCAAAAAAACATAATGTAGTGTTACATATCAGGTCAAGTTTTAATGATATCGAAGGGACATGGGTTATGGATAATTATAAAAAAGACAATAGAATGGAAAGGCCGGTTATAACCGGTGTGACTTATGATGTTGGAGAGGTAAAAGTATCCATTTTTGGCCTTGAAGACAAGCCGGGTATTGCTGCAGATCTTTTTGGAAGACTGGCAAAAGAAAATATCAATGTTGATTTGATCGTACAAAATGTCAGCGAAAAAAACTTTGCCGTTATCTCCTTTACTGTAAGGGATGAAAACGCATCTCTCGCAGAGAAAATCTTAAGTAAAATAGAAAATGTACGGGTCGAAATAGATACCGATATTGCCAGGGTTTCCATTATTGGTGCCGGAATGCAGACACATCCCGGTGTAGCGGCAAAAATGTTTAAAATCCTGGCAGATAAAGAAATAAATATCGAAATGATCAGCACCTCTCCCATAAGAATTTCCTGCGTGATTAAGAGGGGAGAAATAAAGGAAGCAGTAAAAGCGCTGCACAGCAGTTTTGGCCTGTCCAAGTAAAAAAACCAGGATATTATTTGTTCTTTTTCTTTAATATATCGATTGCTTTTAATCTTTCGGTCAGTTCTTTCTCGAATCCTCTGCCTGTGGGGCTGTAGTATTTCTTTCCAAGAAGTTTATCCGGAAGATGAGTCTGATCAACAACCGCATTGCTGAAATTATGGGCGTATTTATAACCCTTGCCATATCCCAGGTCCTTCATAAGATTGGTGGGGGCATTTCTTATATGATAGGGAACCGGAAGGGATCCGAATTCGTTCACATCCGATTTTACCCTGCTGTAAGTTCTATAAAGGGAATTGCTTTTTGGAGCCAGTGCCAGGTAGATCACTGCTTCTATTATGGCAAGATATCCCTCCGGGGGTCCTATGAATTCAAAACTATTTTTGGCTGAAATTGTCACCTGTAGTGCAACCGGATCCGCAAGTCCTACATCTTCCGAAGCAAATCTGACCATTCTCCTTATGATATACAGTGGATCCTCACCACCCTCGATCATTCTTACTGTCCAGTAAACCGCACCGTCGGGATCACTGTCCCTTAAGCTCTTATGAAGGGCCGAAATAAGATTGTAATGTTCCTCGCCGTTTTTATCATAGAGCAGTGCCTTTTTCTGTATTACGTTTTCGATTAATGGAGTAGTTATTTCCATGACCTTCTTACTTTTTTCCATTGAAAAGGTATTTACAGTAAGCTCGAGTATATTATAGGCAATCCTCGAATCACCGTCGGATGACCTGGCTATAAAATCGATGGTATCTTCGCTTATTTTTATATTGTATTTTCCCAATCCTCTTTCTTTATCGCCCAGGGACCTCTTTAAAAGTATTTTTATATTTTCATCCGAAAGTTTATAGAGCAAAAAAGTCTTGGTCCTTGAAAGAAGTGCGGAAATTACTTCAAAAGAAGGATTTTCGGTGGTAGCTCCTATTAAGATTATGGTACCATCCTCAACAAAAGGAAGGAATGCATCTTGCTGTGCTTTATTAAAGCGATGGATTTCATCTATAAATAATATGGTTTTTATATTGTTCTCTCTCTTATTGTACTTTGCGACTTCCATTATTTCTTTTATCTGCTTTATTCCCGAAGTCACCGCTGAAAAGGATATGAATCTGCTTTTGGTCCTCTCGGCAATAATTTTTGCAAGGGTTGTTTTTCCGGATCCCGGGGGACCCCAGAATATTATTGAATAAAGCCTGTCGTTTTCGATGATCTCTCTTAAAACTTTACCCTGTCCAACGAGATGTTCCTGGCCGACAAATTCATTCAAATTATGGGGCCTCATCCTGTCGGCAAGTGGTATACCGGATTTATCAGACTGCTGGATGGCTTTAGATTTTTCAAATAAGGTCATGTTTTGTTTTTTGTCTTTTATTATGTTTTAACCTTCGATTAATTTTATGTATAAATGTCTGTTTCTGGGACCATCATATTCACAAAAATATATACCCTGCCAGGTTCCAAGTACCAATCTGCCGCCTTCGATGATCACATTCAAAGATGATCCTACCAGGGTGGATTTTATATGAGAATCGGAATTTCCTTCAAGATGGGAATAATTTTCTCCGGCAGGTATGAGTTTGCTTAATCCGGAGTTGATATCCAGCTGTACCGTATAATCGGCATTTTCATTTATCGTGATCCCGGCTGTCGTATGAGGAACAAAAAGGCAGCACAGGCCGTGTTCCACATTATGTTTTTTAATAAAAGCGGTGATTCTTTCCGTAATATCTATCATTTCTATCCGTTTTGAGGTTTTGACGGCAAGAGTCTCAAACATTATCTTTCCTTTCCGATCTATCTTTCTCCAATAAACCTATCTTATCCAATTAGTATTCTTTTTCCAATCTTATCATTCTCTGATAACTTGTGATTTATAGAAATTATAGTTAAAAAATAGGTTTTTATAAAGCTGCCCTGCCGCTATTTTTAAATCAATACTGATTGACATATATTTAATAATTCTATTAAATGATATCGGAATGGAAGAATCTCTGCCAGGTCAATATTAATTATCATAATGGATCAAAGGAAAATAATGCCGTTAAAGAAATATAAAGTGGTGGGTCTGGGACATGCTGTTGTCGATGTGCTCGCCAATGTAGAAGATGATTTTCTCCCCAAATATGATCTTAAAAAAGGAATGATGAAAATTGTGGATGAATCCGAAATCAAGGGACTCCGAAGCTGCGTTGATATAATAAAGGAAGTCTCCGGAGGTTCGGCTGCAAATACGATTGCCGCACTGTCATCTCTCGGTCATCCGGTAGCTTTTATCGGTAAAGTAAGAGACGATATGCTCGGCAGGGCTTTCGAAAAAGGTCTTGAGGAAATCGGAGTGAATTACTTCACACTTAAAGCGGTCAGCGGAAAATCGACAGCATGCTGTGTGGTCCTTACTACTCCCGATGCGCACAGGACCATGAATACTTATCTGGGTATAGCAGGATTACTTACCCCTGAAGATATAGATGAACAAGTTATTTCAGAGTCGGAAATAATATATCTGGAAGGGTATCTCTGGGATAGCGATGAGGCTAAAAAAGCTTTTAAAAAGGCGATAGAAATTGCCGGAAATACAGGCGGAAAAGTGGCTCTGAGTCTTTCCGATTCTTTTTGTGTAGAAAGGCATCGCGGGGAATTTTTGGATCTGATTGGAAATTATGTGGATATTCTTTTTGCAAATGAGGATGAGATCAAATCATTGTTTGAAACCGGTAATCTGGAGACAGCAATTTCCCGGTGCAGGGAAATGAAAAATATTTGCGTGATCACACGTTCGGAAAAAGGTTCGGTTATTGTATCTGAAGATAAGATAATAAAGATACAGCCGAAACAGGATATAAATGTGGTAGATTCTACCGGTGCCGGTGATCTTTTTGCGGCAGGATTTCTTCACGGCCTTATCAATGGCAGGGATCTTGAAGACTGCGGGGAAATTGGAAGCATAGTCGCCGCCGAGATCCTGAGTCATTTTGGTGCCCGTCCCGAAGTCTCTTTGATGGACCTCGTAAAAAGCAGAGGTTACTAATCCTGTTTTTATATAGAATGAAATATATTTAAGTAAAACAAGAAAGGAAAAATATGAGTAGTGAACCTAAAGCAGAAATCGGTGTATTTGGAGGTTCCGGATTTTACTCGTTTCTGGAAAAAGCGGAAGAATATGAGATCGATACTCCCTATGGTCCTCCTTCGGACAAAGTAACAATTGGTATGCTGGAGGGAAAAAGTGTCGCATTTATACCCCGGCATGGGAAAAAACATAATTTACCCCCGCATAAAATAAACTACAGGGCGAATATTTATGCAATGAAAAAAATAGGTGTAAAACGTATTTTTGGTCCCTGCAGCTCCGGTAGTCTGCAGCCATATATAAGACCTGGACAGTTTGTGGTGTGTGATCAGTTTGTGGACAGAACAAAAGGAAGAATCGATACTTTCTACGATGGTCCGAAAACAGTGCACGTTGCCATGGCAGATCCATATTGTCCCGTCTTGAGAAACATCGTAATCGAGAGTGCCCGTGAACTTGATATAGATTTTTATCCCACGGGTACTTCTGTTACCATACAGGGCCCCAGGTTCAGTACCAGATCGGAGAGCAGATGGTATTCAAAACAGGGCTGGGAAGTTGTAACAATGACTCAGTATCCGGAAGTGAGCCTGGCAAGGGAGCAGGAAATATGTTATGTGAACATTTCTCTGATCACCGACTATGATGTTGGGCTTGAGGGCCATTCGGAAATTAAGCCTGTAACCTTCGACCAGGTTGCGAAGGTATTTAAAGAGAATAATGAAAAAATAAGTAGCCTTCTTTTTAGAGCTATTTCAAAGGTCCCCGATAAAAGAGATTGTGTTTGTTCACATGCATTGAAAGGTGCCGGCATCAATTAGGAATTTATAACCGGTAAGAGATGAATATTTCTTATTTAATAAATAAAAATCGAATAAAATAATTATGAGGTGTGATTTATGAAACTTGTAGGAAATATAGAGATTAAAAATTTAGAGAAATTAAGAAGCGGTAAGGTCAGAGAAATGTTCGGATTTAACAGTGAGATTTTGATAGTGACCACAGATAGGATTTCCGCTTTTGACTTTGTATTACCCACTCTTATTCCTTTGAAGGGAATAATTTTAAACAAGATTTCGGTTTTCTGGTTCAATTATTTGAAAGGCATAATAGATAATCATTTGATCGAGGTCGATATTGAAAAATTTCCAAAATTTTTAAAAAGATATAGAGATGTATTATCGGGCAGATCGGTCATAGCTAAAAGAGTAAAAATATATCCGATAGAATGTGTTGTCCGCGGATATATAACAGGTTCCGGCTGGGAAGAATATAAAAAGACAGGTATGATTGGAGATTTGAAACTGCCTCCCAATCTTTCAAAATGCGACCGGCTCCCGGAGGCTATATTTACTCCGACTACAAAAGAAGTATCCGGCCATGATCTGACCATCACTATTAATAAGGCCAAAAAAATATTCGGTGCCGGAACAATAGATTTTATAAAGGAAAAAAGTATAGAGCTATACCTTAAAGCTTCAGAATATGCCTTAAGGCAGGGCATAATAATTGCGGATACCAAATTCGAGTTCGGTGCGATAGATGATGATAAAATTATTCTGGCCGATGAGATTCTTACTCCCGATTCATCCAGATTCTGGCCGCTGGATGAGTATTTACCGGGAAGGGAGCAGAAGAGTTTTGATAAGCAGTATGTCAGGGATTATCTGCTTGGTTCCGATTGGGATAGAAAATCAATTCCTCTGTCTCTGCCTCCGGATGTTGTGAAAAAGACTTCCGATACGTATATCTCTGCCTATGAAAAAATAGTGGGAGAGAAATTTAAGATCTAATTTTTACTAAGACTCGGTCCCATCCCCGCATGTGCTAAAATATACGTTATTCTGAAGAACAGGGATCTCTTTTCCGGAAAACCAGGAATATCCTTCCAGGACAAGGTCGATCTGGACCACGTATATGCCCTTATTGGTTATATCGTTTATAAGTACCTCTACGGTAACAGTTTCACCGGGTTCCACATCATTGGGTAAAATAGTTCTTGTGTTATTATCATACTCCGAATAATCAACATCCTGACCAATATAATGATAGCCTACTCTTACCGGATTTTTTCCATCACTTTGCCAGGTAAAATCGGAAGTATTCGTAATTTCTATTTTTATATAATTATCATTATCCGTACATAAGAAAAAAGGAATGTAACCATTTATTTCCGCTCCGAACTGAGCATTAGTATAATCAACTGTTACGATTTCTTCTTCCGATTCTTCCAATTCCTTGACCTCTCCTTCGTCAACATCGACATCTATTTTTTTACTTTCTATAGGAGTACAGGCAAAAAGTGTGAGTATCACAAATATCGATATTATACCTGTTATAAGCATACTGATGGCCGGTGTTTTAAATTTCATATTTTTTCCTCGCTTTTAATTAAGTATTATCCGGTGATTTATTGATAGTTTATTATAGATTAAATCTTTTATTTTTTGAATAAAAGAAACAAAATATATATAATGTTAATTGATATTTTTATAAAAAGTTCAAGGGGTAATTATGACACCGTTAGAGATAGTTGGCATTATTGCAATAATCTTGATTTCTACTTTTGCGATAGTAGGGATAATTATAGCTGTTCCTTTATTCAAGTTGATAAATAAAGTTAAATTCATGGCGGGAAAATTAAATGAAAGCCTCATCCCGGCTGCAGAGAAACTAAATGATGCAGTGGGCGGCCTTAATACCGAAATAAGCTCAATAGCGGATCTTACACAGAGTATTAGCTCAATAGTCGAGCAGCTGGAAAAGGTTATAAGACTTGTGAGGGTACTTGTAACAAGTCCGATAATTAAAATAATAAGCGCTTCAGCGGGGCTGATCAGCGGTCTTTCGAAATCAAAAGCCAGCGCTGAAGATAAAAACGAGGAGGGTAAGGAGTGAACATGGAAAACGGAAAAAACAATGAGAGAAGTAATGCGCTGGGAATATTCACCGCACTTGTGGTAGGTTTATCCGCAGGTTTTATTGCAGGAATATTACTTGCTCCCAAACCAGGAAAAGAAACCAGGCAGCAGCTAAAGGAAAAAAGCGAGGAGATGATAGAAAAAAGTAAAGAAGGTCTCGATACAATTATGGGAAAGACAAAGGAATATGTTGATATGGGCAAAGTAAAACTTGCGGAAATGAAAAGCAAGGGAGAAGAATTCGTCGAAAAAAGCAAAGAAAAAATCGTGGATATTTCAAAGGTTGTTGGTTCCAGAGCCGGAGATGCCAAAAAAAAGATAAGTAAAGTCATTGAAAAGGGAAAAGATACCGCAAAGAAAGTTAAGAAAGACCTCTCATAGACAGGGACCGGAACATATTGATTGAGAATCGACTCACTAAAAAGATTTTAAATACATTACTGGGAAATGGCGCCGATTTTTCGGAAATATTTATTCAAAAAAGAGCTTTTAATAATTTACGGCTGGAAGACAGTAAGATCGAAAACTCCAGCAGCGGTTATGAATTGGGCTGCGGACTGAGATTATGGGTTGGAGACAGCACTTTTTATGCTTATGTGGATTCGCTTGAAGAAAGCAAATTAATCAATGCAGCAAAAATCTTAAGTTCTGCAATAAACGGAACCAGTTCCCTTAAAGTTCTGGATCTTACCGAAACTAAAAGTTCTTATGCCATAGATATAAAAAAGCCTCCAGGCAGCATTCAATCAGATGCCAGAAAAGATACTCTTGAACTTGCCGACCGGAGTGCCAGGGATTTTAATCCTGCCGTAATTCAGGTTACATCCACTCTTTCCGATACCGCGGAAGAAACGTATATTGCAAATTCTTATGGCTCCTTTTCATCCGAAAAAATAGTAAAGATTTTTCTGGCAGTAAATGTGGTAGCCAGAAGAGGGAAGGACATAAGGACGGGTTATAAATCGCTTGCAAGGTCAAGTGGTTATGAAGCATTTGATTTAAAGAATCCGGTGGACCTTGCCCTTGAAGCTTCAAGAATTGCTGTAAATATGCTTGATGCAGTGGGTGCCCCTGCGGGCGAACTTCCGGTAGTGATAGGGCCGGCTTTTGGCGGCGTTATTTTTCACGAAGCATGCGGCCACGGGCTTGAAGCAGATGCAGTGCTTAAGAATGCTTCGGTTTTCAAGGATAAAGTAGGAAAAAAGATTGCAAGCGAGATAGTGACCGCAATCGATGATTCCACGCTGGAATACCGCTGGGGTTCCTATAAATTCGATGGGGAAGGCTTCCCTTCAAGCCGGACCGTACTTATAAAAGACGGAATTTTACAAAATTATATTTACGACCTCCGGACATCTAAAAAATTAAGCGCAAAGCAAACCGGAAACGGACGAAGGCAATCTTTCAGGAATGTCCCATTTCCGAGAATGAGCAACACTTTTATTGACAGCGGCGATGAAGATCCGGATTCGATTATAAGATCCGTTAGTAGGGGCATATATGCAAAGGAATTTGCCGGTGGACAGGTCGATCCGGCAACGGGAGATTTTGTATTCGGGATAAGCGAAGGCTACCTTATAGAGAATGGAAAAATAAGTTTTCCGATAAAAGACACCACTATAATAGGGAACGGTCCGGAAGTCTTAAAAAAGATCGAAGCAGTGGGGAACAATCTGGATTTTGCTCCAGGATTCTGCGGGAAAAATGACCAGCTGGTTTCAAATGAAGTGGGCCAGCCTACCATAAAAGTCGAGAAGATCACAGTGGGAGGCATAAAGGACTAAATATGGAGGATAAAAATATAAAGGACAGCAAAAGATATAAAGTCAGAGGCAGCGAATTAATCGACATCTGCAAGAATGCCGCTCTGAAGATAAATAAGCATGATGTAGATGAGTTTGAGATTTTTGCGGCAAGTTCCGTAGAAAATGAAATAGAAATTTTCAAAGGAAAAGTGGAAACACTGTCGTTTTCGGATTCTATTGGAGTGGGTATCAGGATTTTTAAGGACAGGTCGATCGGGTATGCATACACAACTGTTCTTGAAGAAAGCAGCATTGAAGACTGTATCAGAAACGCGGTGGCCAATGCCAGGATCACAAGCAGCGAGGAATATAATTATCTGCCCGTAGAAGAAGAAACTGTTTACAAAAAGAAATTAATAGATGACAGGGCGCTTTTCCATGAGGATTTTCTTGATTATAGCATAGAAAGTAAAATCGAGATGGCAAAAAAGCTTGAGATCCTGACCAAAAGCAAGGATGCCAGAATCGTCGATATCGATAGCGTCGGATATCATGACAGTATTTATGAAACAGCGATTTTGAATTCTGCCGGATTCTGCGATAAATATAAAACAACTACATGTTTGATTTATGTAAGTGCGATCTCCAAACAGGGAGGAGACACTTCAACCGGTGATTTTTTCGGCTGCGCCCGTGAACCTTCCCGTCTTGATCTGGAAGAAATTGCGGGAAAAGCGGCAAACCGCTCCGTCTCGGTACTGGGAGGAGAGAAAATAAAATCACAGAGAGCGGATCTCCTGCTGGATCCGGTTGTTTCGGCGCAGCTGCTGGGTGTCGTTGCCGGGTGCCTTACTGCGGATTCAGTGCAAAAAAGAAAATCACTTTTTGAAGGGAAAATAGGTCAGAAGATATTTTCTATAGGGGTAAATGTATTCGATGACGGAACCCTTCCCGACGGCTTATCATCCAGGCCCTTTGATGGGGAAGGGGTAATAAAGGGTAAAACCAGTATGTTCGAAGATGGGTATCTTAAAACTTATCTATATAATACCTATACCGCAAGAAAAGACAAAACCCGCTCAACGGGCAATGCCGTAAGAGCTTCTTACCGGTCCACACCTGAAGTGGGCATTTCAAATTTTTACATGGAACCTTCGGAGACCGGTTTTGACACGCTGCTAAGTGAAGTAGGCAGCGGATTTTATATCATAGATATAATAGGGCTGCATTCCGGTGTAAATCCTATTTCGGGACAGATGAGCATGGGAGCCAAAGGAATCTGGATAGAGAACGGAAGCTTCAAACAGCCGGTTAAAGAAGTAACCATCGCAACCGATATTTTAAGTTTCTGCAAGAGTATTAAAAAGATAGGAAATGACCTCAGATTTATTCCCGCCTCAGGATATATCGGGAGCCCTTCTCTTCTGATAAGCGATATAATGATAAGCGGTAAGTAGTGCCTTTTAACCTGCGATTATAAACCTTACGTAACCAACAGTCTGGTATACAGTAGTCACGATTATACCGGCAATCAATACTCCGATAAATATATGCAGCAGGGCTCTTTTTGGGGGTATTCCGAAAACGAATGCAATCAGTGCCCCTGTCCAACCGCCTGTAATAGGGAGGGGAATTGCCACAAATCCTGTCAGCGCAAAACCCTCATATCTTTCGAATCTTTTTGAATGGCGCCTGCGGGTATAACTGAAGAGCCAGTTAAAAAATCTTCTGGCCCAATTAAATCTCTTCATAAGAAATTTCGATACCGGGTTGAGGATCCATAGTATGGCAATTACCGGGATCATATTTCCTATCACCGATATTACGAAGGTCTCGTAAATGTTCATCCCATACGTCGAAAGTGCAATAGGGATGGATGCACGGAGTTCGCCTATAGGGATCATGGCCGTAAAAAGGGTGGCTAACCGCGGTGCCAGAAATTCCCAAAAATTTGATGTGTCCATAACGATTTTTTATTTTTAATTATTTTATGCTATATTTAAAAACTAATTATATATTATTTGAACAAAATTTTTACAATTATATAAGTTGAATATAATACAGTCAATTGTTTTAGGCATAATTCAGGGTGTTACTGAATTTTTTCCCATAAGTAGTTCCGGTCATCTTGTAATCATCCCATATTTTTTCAACTGGGATTATCCTCCTCTTTACTTTACGGTAACGGTTCATTTCGCTACACTTGCCGCGGTGGTCACCATTTTCCACAGGGAGATTTTTAGAATAATAAGAGCGGTAATCCTCGGAATTTTTAAAAGAAACGAGAGAGCTACGACCAGTTTTAAGCTGGGAATTTTTTTGATTGTGGCAAGTATCCCTGCTGCTGCTGCAGGATATTTTTTAAATGAATATGTGGATAATCTGTTCAGCAGCCCGTTAGCGGCCGCAGCATTTTTATTGGTTACTGCGCTTTTTCTCTGGCTGGGTGAACGAAGGGGCAGCCGCATCGAAGGTGGGCCTGCCAGCAACCAGGACAAGAGTGAGAGGCGAAATAGGCGGGAAAGATGGGACAGTCGGCATCACCGGTATCCTTCCGACAGGAGCGAAGCAGCTATAGACAGCGGATCCGGGAGCGAGCTAATCAGGGAAACTGAGGTTGAAGACGGCAGTGTAAAAAAAGTAAGATTCAATTTTTTAATTGTATTTATGACAGGAATCGGACAGGCCATTGCTATTTTACCGGGAATTTCAAGATCAGGATCCACCATATCATTTGCCCGGTTCTTCGGGATAAAGAGAAGCGAGGCGGTCAGGTTTTCTTTTTTACTCTCTGTCCCGGTTATTTTTGGTACATTTATATTCGAAATTTACCATTCCTACGGTGTTATTTTTGAGGGCGGTCTGAATATTGTACTAAATCTTTTAGTGGGATTCTTCTTTGCTTATCTTGCAGGAATGCTTGCCATAAAATTTCTTGTTTATCTTGTTAAAAGGAAGAATTTAAACATATTTGCCGTATACTGCGCGGCACTTTCAGCGGCAACTTTTGTTTTTTATATTATAAAAAGATTTATCTAAAATCCAACTATCTAAAGGAGAGTGAATATATATATTATGAAAGGGGTAATACTGGCAGGGGGGCTGGGAACGCGCCTTATGCCGTGCACCAAAGTCACCAATAAACATTTGCTTCCGGTATATGATAAACCGATGATTTATTACCCTTTAAGGACCCTGGTAAATGCGGGGCTTAAAGACATAATGATAGTAACCGGCGGTAATAATGCAGGGGATTTTTTAAGACTTCTGGGTAATGGAAAGGAATTCGGACTCAAGGATATAAGCTATACGTATCAGGAAGGAGAAGGCGGTATAGCCGATGCCCTGAAATTAGCAGAGAATTTTATCGATAAAGATAAAATGGTTGTAATACTCGGGGATAATATAATCGGAGATGACATATCGAATGCAGTAAAGGAATTCGAAAGGCAGGATAGGGGAGCAAAAATATTTCTCAAGAAAGTCAGTGATCCGGAAAGGTTCGGAGTTGCCGAAATTGAAGGGGACAGAGTAATAAATATCGAAGAAAAGCCCCAAAAACCAAAAAGCAATTGCGCAGTTGCAGGTCTTTATATGTATGATAGCGATGTATTCGAAATAACGGAAGCCCTGGAACCTTCGGGCAGGGGCGAACTTGAAATAACCGATGTCAATAATGAATACATCAGGAGAGGCACAATGACCTATTCTGTTCTTGAAGAATGGTGGACCGATGCAGGTACTTTTGAATCACTGTTCAGGGCAAGCAGACTGGTGAGAGAAACATTAAAAGAGAATAAATCATCCGAGTAACAAAGCCCTGATTGATATTTTACAGCGATCAAAACTCTCCTATTTTATTTGATTTGCAGTAAAAACATCTGCTTACGTTATGGGAGCATTTCCACTGCCCATCCGAGGTCATAAAAGCCCATGTGAGGGAGTCCATCTCTTTTTCAGTTTCCTTTTTCTCATCTATACATGGCGAATTCTGGTAAATAAAAGCATTTCCTTCCTCTCTTACGGTTCCAATGAACTTATAGGTATTTCCGCACTCCAGACATTTATACATTTGGCCTCCTTTAAGATTGATTATCGGTTATTATAGGTTATTATAGTATATTATCATATAATAACAATACATATTTAATAAATTTATAATAAAAATTATTGCGAGGTATTATTATCCTGTATCCGAAAAACCACCGCACAATATTTTTTAAATGATTATGATACCGCTTTGGAAAGCAAAATACCCCCGTTTTATTGACTAAAAAAAACGGCTCTGATAATATCAATTAAAGAATCATAAGCGGAGGTCCAAAGTCATGCAAATGAAAATCGAAAAACAAAAAGTTAAAGTAAAGATTAAGACGGAATCTTCTATTGTCAGAGGTACAATCTTCACTCTGGCGGCTGGAAGGCTGAGTGATTACATAACCTCCCAGAAAAATAAATTCATACCGGTAAGCAATGCAGAAGTGCAGTATATTAGTGAGATTGGGAAGATTATGGAAGAAGGGAATAATACCAAAAGGGATATTGTATTTATAAATGTGGAGAAAATAGAGATGATAGAATATCTATGATCTCTTATTTGTAATAATAACGGAAGAAAGGAAGAAATGTCTGAAGGCATTACTCAAATAACGGATTCTAATTTCAGCAGCGAAGTGATTGAGTCACAAAAACCTGTTCTGGTGGATTTCTGGGCCGAATGGTGCGGTCCATGCAAGATGATTGCTCCCGAGCTTGAAAAACTGGCAGCAGAAAAAAGCGACCAGTTGAAAATCGGAAAACTTAACGTCGACGATAACAGAGAAACCGCCCTCAAATACAGCATAAGCAGTATTCCGACACTGCTGCTTTTCAAGAATGGCGAAGTAGCCAAAAAGTTAATCGGAGTCATGTCCAAAGATAAAATATTAACCGAGATATCAAGCTTTTTATAAGTTAATGGAAAATGTTTTTGTTGGTACTTCAGGATACAGTTATGCGGATTGGAACATCGAATTTTATCCTGCGGAACTGGACAAAAAGGACCAGCTGAGCTTCTATAGTTCAGTATTCAACACAGTTGAATTAAATTTTACTTATTACTGTCTTCCATACCCTGCTATATTCAAAAATATGGTAAAAAGAGTCAAAGGGGATTTCGTTTTTTCTGTAAAGGCCCACAGCAGTGTCACCCATACAAGAGATTCAAAGGAAGAAGATACCAAAAAATTCATCTATTCACTTCAGCCGCTTATCGAAGAAAACAGGCTGGGACCGGTACTTCTGCAGTTTCCCTGGGCATTTAAATTCAGCGCAGCAAACTATGATTATTTGACGAACGTCAGAGAAAATTTCAGGGAACTGGATCTCTGTGCGGAATTCAGACATGCAAGCTGGCTCAATGACGAAACCATAAATCATTTAAAAAATCTGAATATAGGATTCTGCAACGTGGATGAGCCGGGGCTGGAAGGGCTCCTCCCACCAACAAGCATCTGCACAAGTGATACCGGCTATATAAGATTTCACGGAAGAAACGAACTTAAATGGTGGAAACCCGAGTATTCATATCAGAGATACGATTATTCTTATAATAAGGAAGAACTGGGCGAGTGGGTGCCGAGGGTCAAAGAAGTGGCGGCAAAAACAAAAAAAACATACATATATTTCAACAATCATTACAAAGCTCAGGCTGTAAGATCGGCTAAAATCCTCCAGGGACTTATCGTAAATAAAGACATTTCCCCTATACAAAATTAGACTTATTATATAAAATCTATTAAACAGTTTCCCGGCGGAGTTTTTATTAAGTTCCGTGCCGTTTTTTATAAATAAGAAGCTTGCAAAGGTACTATTTATGTTCAAAAAAGTTGACAGTCAGGTAAACCTGGTAAAGTTGGAAGAAAAAATTCTGGATTTCTGGAAAAGCAGTAAGATTTTTGAAAAAAGCCTGAAAAAAACCGAGGGAAAGAAAAGGTTTGTGTTCTACGAAGGTCCCCCGACTGCAAACGGAGTGCCAGGGGTACATCATGTCCTATCGCGCGTCTTTAAGGATATTTTCCCAAGATACAAGACAATGAAAGGTTATTATGTGCAGAGAAAAGCAGGCTGGGATACTCACGGACTTCCTGTGGAAATTGAGGTAGAAAAAGAACTCAAAATAAATTCAAAAAAGGAAATTGAAGAAATCGGCATCGAAAAATTCAACAGTCTCTGCAGGCAGAGCGTTATGAAGTATGAGGAAGACTGGAAGAAACTTACGGAGCGAATCGGATTCTGGCTGGACATGGATAATGCCTATTTCACATTTAAAAACAATTATATCGAAACCATATGGTGGATCCTGAAAACCATATGGGATAAAAATTTATTATACGAAGATTACAAGATCGTTCCTTACTGTCCCCGCTGCGGAACGGCACTTTCATCTCATGAAACGGCGCTCGGTTACAGCGATGTAGAAGATTATTCGGTCATAGTAAAATTCCCTCATGCCGAAAAGAAAAATACTTTTTTCCTGGTATGGACAACAACTCCCTGGACGCTTATTTCCAATGTTGCCGGAGCGGTAAATAAAAAATCCGATTACGTGGAAGTTGAATATAAGGGCGAGAACCTGATACTTGCAAAAAAATTACTCGATGAGGTCCTGGGAGAAGGGACCGGTTATAAAGTTACCGGAAATATCAAAGGCAGTGCTCTTATCTCTTCCCGGTACACACCGCTTTATGATTATGCTGATGGCAACAGCAATGCATTCAAAATAATAGGAGGAGATTTTGTATCTGAAGAGGAGGGTTCCGGTATCGTACATATAGCGCCGGCTTTTGGCGAAGACGATATGAATGCCGGAAAGGAAAACAAACTTCCGATTGTACAGATGGTAAATGAAGAAGGAAAGTTTAAAGAGAAAGTTAAAGGTTTTGCAGGCATGGGCATAGAAGAAGCAAACCCGAAAATCATAGAGGACCTTAAATCGAGGGGCCTTCTTTTCAGCGTTAAGAAGATACAGCACTCTTATCCATTCTGCTGGAGATGCAGCAGCAGGCTGATGTATTATGCCAGGAAGAGCTGGTATATAAGGACCTCGCAGATAAAAGATGATCTTTTAAAATCCAATGAAGAAGTAAACTGGTATCCGGAATATATAAAACACGGAAGATTCGGTAAATGGCTCGAAAACAATGTTGACTGGGCCCTTACGAGGGAAAGATACTGGGGAACGCCTCTCCCTGTGTGGACCGATGACAGCGGTCATAAGATCTGCATAGGCAGTATTGCCGAACTCAGGGAGGCCGCAGGGACGATTCCCGAAAATCTGGACCTGCACAGGCCCTATGTGGATGATATCATAATAAAGTGCCCGCAGTGCGGCAAAGATATGAAAAGGGTGTCCGAGGTAATAGATGTATGGTTCGATTCCGGTTCGATGCCCTACGCGCAGTATCATTATCCTTTTGAAAATAAAGAGATGTTTAAGGATAATTTCCCGGCAGATTTTATAGCCGAGGCCATAGATCAAACCAGGGGATGGTTCTATACACTGCTTGCCATCTCCACACTGCTGTTTAAAAAATCATGCTATAAAAACGTCCTTTGCCTTGGCCTTATAAATGATGAAAAGGGACAGAAAATGTCCAAATCCAAAGGCAATGTCATAAATCCATGGGAAGTCCTGAACAAGCAGGGGGCCGATGCACTCAGGTGGTATTTCTTTACCGGCGTGTCGCCGTGGCTGTCCAAGAATTTCTCAAGTGAAGCAATCGATGAAGTGGTGAGAAAATTCATACTTACTTTATGGAACACTTATTCATTCTTTGTGATATATGCCAATATAGACAACTTCGATCCTTACCAGCACGATCTTGAGGCACAGGATAGATTCGAAATCGACAGGTGGATAATATCGGAGCTCAACCTGACAATCAAAAAAGTAAATAAACTCATGGATAATTTCAATGTCACCGAAAGCGGCAGGGCGATACAGGATTTTACAGATGTCCTGTCGAACTGGTACGTCAGAAGAAGCAGGAGAAGATTCTGGAAAAGTGAAGAAGACAAAGACAAAATAAGCGCCTATAAAACACTCTATGAATGCCTGGTAACAATCTCCAGGCTGTGTGCGCCATTTACACCTTTCCTGAGTGATGAGATTTATAAAAACCTTACCGGAAGTTTCGGTAAGGGAGAAGAAAGCGTTCACCTTGAAAGTTACCCGGCCGCGGATGAAAGCCTGATAGACGAAGATCTGAACTTTAAAATGGACACAGCCCGGAAAATAGTGGGCCTGGGGAGAGCGGTAAGGAGCAAAGTCAATATAAAGATAAGACAGCCTATTGAAAAGGTGCTCGTATATTTTGACAGCAATGTAAAGAAAAAAGAAGCCATAAATCATTTCAAAGATGTAATAGCAAGCGAACTCAATGTCAGGGAAATAGAATTTGCCGGAGGACTTGAGGAGATTGTTTCTTACGACATAAAACCAAACCTTTCGCTTGTCGGTAAAAAATACGGTTCTCTTGTTCCGAAAATAAAGGATGCCCTGCTTTCGGAAAATCCGGTCCGTACCGCGCTAAAGGTCAAAAATGAAAAAAACATAAGCCTTGCCGTAGACGGTAAAAAAATGGAACTGCTGCCGCAGGAAGTGCTGGTTGATATAAAAAACAAAGAGGGATTCGGAGTCGAAACCGACGGAGAATTTACAGTAGGACTTTCTACCTCCATATCAGCGGACCTGGTTGAGGAAGGATTCTGCAGAGAGCTTGTCCATCAGATACAGAATCTGAGAAAGGAAGCGGGATTCCAGATAGAAAATACCATAGAAACAGCATTGGGACCGGGGATAAAAGAGAATGTCATAAAAAAATTTAAAAATTATATAATGAAAGAGACACTGAGCAAGTCTCTGGGTCCGGATTTTAAAGAGGGTATGTTTGTAAAAGAAGTAAAAGTAAATGATATGAAAATAAAAATAGGCATTAAAGTAGTAGGGAGCATAGTTTAAAATGTTAAGCAGAGCAAAAAGAAATATTCTCATGAATGTGTATTTCCTGGTTACAGCGATACTGGTTCTGGTTGCCGATCAGATAACAAAAAGTATCATAATAGAGAGGGTTCCGGAAAACAGTTCCATAGAAATAATAAGAGGGCTCCTTTATATAACCCATGTAAAGAACAGCGGTGCGGCTTTCGGAATGTTTCAGGGTTACACAAATATTCTTGCCATAATATCCATAGTCGCAATAGTCCTTATTATCATCCTTAAAGTAATACTTAAACTTAATTTTGCCTTTTACAACGTGTCTCTTGGCTTCATCCTCGGCGGAGCAATTGGAAATCTTATTGACAGGTATTTTATGGGAGAAGTCACCGATTTTATCAATCTTAGCTTTATTCCTGTATTCAATGTAGCTGATTTTTCTCTTATAATTGGTTTTTGTCTTTTAATAATTATAATAATAAGGGAATATTTTAAGAAGGAAAAATCAAGAGGGAGTTGAGTAAGAAAGAAGAAGACATCTTAAACTTTACAGTCGATGCTGAAAGCGCCGGGCAGAGGATAGATAAGTTCCTGACTGCAAAAGCAAAAAATATTTCAAGAAGCCATATTCAGAATATAATCGGAAAAGAAAAGGTTAAAGTAAACGGCAGAGCCGTAAACAAACACTACAGACTCGTAGAAAACGACCAGATCTCAATCGAAGGTGCCGGAGAAGATGATTCCCATACGGAAGTCGAACCGCAAAAGATTAATCTTAAAATAATTTATGAGGACAAGTACCTTCTGGCAATATCCAAAAAACCCGGAATGCTCACCCATCCGGTGCCGGGATTTAAAAAAGATACCATCGTAAATGCCCTGCTGTATCATTACGATAAGCTTTCGAACCTCACGGGAAAAGACAGGGCCGGTATCGTGCACAGGCTGGATAAGGATACATCAGGGCTTCTTATCATAGCAAAGGATGACAATACACACCGGCTGCTGTCCGACAAGTTCAAAGAAAGAGAAATCAAAAAAACTTATGCCGCGCTCGTGTGGGGCAATTTTTCGGAAAAAAACGGAGAGATAATCCTTCCGATCGGCCGCTCCAGGCTGGACAGAAAGAAAATGAGCATATCGATCGACAGGGGAAGGGAAGCGGTGACAAAGTTCGAAGTGGCCGAGGTATTCGAAGATATGGCACTCCTGGATGTTCATCCCGAAACTGGAAGAACCCATCAAATAAGAGTACACTTGAGTTATATCGGCCATCCTGTAATGGGAGACGAGACATACGGCACCAGCCAGTCACAAAAAATGTCGCAGGAACTGGGACTGGATAGGCAATTTTTGCATGCAAAAAGATTGGAGTTTATGCATCCTATAACGGGAGAGAAGCTGGCGCTGGAAGATAAGCTGCCTGCTGACCTGCTTAAATGTCTGAAGATTTTAAGGGGGAGAGTTAAAATGAATAAATTGGGGCATTAATTTTAACCTGCTGAAATCAGGTATCTGCTTTTCATTAGTTTTCACATTAATTAGTTTTTTAGAATTTTTAAAAGGAGAAAATAAATTGGCAAATATAAGAAGACTGGTACTGGATGTTCTTAAACCTCATAAGCCCAGCATATTGGAGCTATCATCTCAGCTTGCGGACCTTCCGGGAGTGAATGGAGTGGACATTTCACTTATCGAGATGGACCAGAAGGTGGAAAATATAAAGATCACCTGCGAAGGTGATTCAATAAACTATGATCAGGTGGAAGAGATTATAAAGCAGAGCGGTGCATCTATACACAGCCTGGACAAGGTCTCGGTAGGAACAAGCATGATTGAAGAAGCAGCCACTCATCAGGATTAATCTGCAGCTATCCAGCAGTTTTATATCTTAAAATAATTGAGCCCGGCTTAAACCGGGCTCAATTTTACTAAGTCGATCTCATTTAGCTCAATATCTTTTAAGTAGATATCTTTATCCTTATGTCGATCTTATTTCCTGCCTCATGAATATTATGTAAGATGCGGCAAAGCATATAATCGCCAGCGCAATGATAATAATCAGCTGCGGCCATACCTGAATAAGGCTCTGACCGATCGATAATGGATTCAATAAATTCTGGCTGCCGGCATATTGTTGATATGCCACCGGATTGACCAGTATGGCTCCTTCCACAGGCAAAAGTATGACGGTTATAGCCTCGGTAAATAGAGTTGCTGGAGAAATTCTTGAAATTCCCTGTTCTATCGAGTAATTTTTTATCTGATCGGCTATCGTCGCATTATCCGCAAGCGGGACCATTGCATTTGCTATGGCATTGGCAATTATACCAAGGAATAAAAAAAGGAATATCCATATGGCAATAGAAGTAAGTATCGATGCTGCGGTTTTATCCATAATTACGGAAAACAATATTGCAAGCCCCATCCAGAATCCGCCGTAGAAAATGCATATAAATATAAAGAAGAATATCCTTAAAATTTCCTGCGAAGTGGGTGGTACACCGATAGCGAAAAGACCCACTCCTGAAATGATAATTACAATACTGGTTATGATTATGGTAAGCGTGGTGATACCTGCAAGAAATTTACCGTTTATTACACTGTCCCTGTAAATCGGCTGGGATAAAAGTCTGCTGAGATTACCACTGTTCTTCTCGCTGTTAATGGCATCAAAACCAAATATTATACCGATTATGGGGATGAAAAAACTGATGAATGTAATAAAAGAGGGAAGAACATCCCCGCCGGTAGTAAACAGATATAAAAATACATTACCAGTTACTGAACTTGCCGCTTCTCTTATGTTGGTAAGAGCAACATAAGTCGATGATAGTCCGGCAATATATATAAGTGCCAAAAGAATTAAAAATTTATTGCTGCTAAAATGATCGGAAAGCTCTTTTCTGTAAACGGTTAAAATGCTTCTCATTTTACTCCTCTTTAAAATATTTTAGATAAATCTCTTCCAATGCGTCCTGTTTCATGTCCATCCTGGTCATAAGTATTCCTTCGGAGGTAATGAGCCTGGATATGTCCTGCCTTATATCTTTATCGCATACGATCTGAATCTGGTTGTCGGTCCTGATCACATTTACCACTTTATCCAGTTTCTTAAACTTTTCTATAATTTCTCCGGGTACTTTCTCCAGTTCAATCTCGATTCTGTATTTTCCTCCGCCAAACATGTTTCTTCCCAGGCTTTCAACGGTTCCTTCGGTAATAAGTTTCCCCCTGGATAGTATTCCCACTCTCGGGCATACTCTCTGCATCAGATTAAGCTGATGGGAGGACAGGAGGAAGGTAATATTTTTCTCGTTGTTTAAATCCAGTATGGTTTGCAGCATTTGATTTGCCACCTTGACATCAAGACCTTCGGTGGGCTCATCAAAAATAATTAGTTCCGGTTCTTTTATGAGCACATCCGCTATTCCCAGTCTCTGTTTCATTCCCTTGGAAAATGTTTTAACAATTTGATTTTTATTCTTGGACAGAGCCACCATTTCCAGAGTCGCATCGATTTTTTTGGGAATTTCCCTGAAGGGAATATTATTTAGTTCAGCAGTATAGGCAAGGTTGCCCTTTGCGGTCATATCATCATAAAATCCTACTTTTTCAGGAAGATATCCTGTTATTCTTTTAACCTTTAACGGTTCCCTTGTTGAATTGAATCCTGCCACACTGATGCTTCCCGAGGTGGGTTCCGTAAGTCCCAGGGTCATAAGGATAAAGGTGGACTTGCCGGCGCCGTTGGGCCCAAGGAGACCGAATATTTCACCTTTTTTGATGGTTAGATTGAGATTATCGACCACCAGATGCTCTTTATATTTCTTGGACAGATTTTTGGAAATTATTAAATTATTGTTGTCATTCATAATTTATCTTCTTCCCAATTTTGTAAAGATTATGGCAACACCGACTATAACAATCACGATGATACCTATTCCTACGATTCCCCAGATGGTAGGTGTTTCCACAGTTGCCCGGATCTCGATAGTGGAATTGCTGTTTTCACTGGATGCCTTGAAGGACAGCATGTAATCACCGGCAATCGTCTTTTCAGGGGGATTTATAACTGCAGTGATTTCAGCAGTCGCACCGGCTTCGATCGATTCAATAGTTTTGCTATCGAAATTAACCTGCCAGCCTTCGGGTTCTGTTGAAGTGAGGGTTATGTTCTCAACAGATATGGAACTATTATTGGTTACAATAAGTTTATATTCGTTATCTTTTCCGGCAGTCAGTTCCGTACTTAGTCTTCCTGTTTTTGTTGTAAGCTTTATTTCATAGGTAGCTGTTATCACTGCTGTAAAATCTATTGATCCTTCAAGTGATTCGCCTTCTCCAGCGGATTTAAAATTAACCGTGAAGTTATATTCACCGGGTTCCTGTGATATCAGCGGCATAGCTAACATACTCAGGGACTCCCTGCTGTTAGGGGTTATATTAATAGAAAGTGCTTCAGTCGAACCGCTTGCTACGGCTGCAACCCAGCCGGTTGGATAATCAACTGTAATATCAAAGGTTTTATCGGTTGTGTTTGCTTCTGAATCAACAGCTACAGATCCCGGATCATATATTGCAACGAAGCTAAAAGTGAATGTTTCTCCATCCTTTCCCTGTATTTTGGGAAGAGTAGTTTCAAATTCTATTGTTGCCGGGACTGGCGGCGGAGCTATTACTTCTTCTTCGCCAGTTGCTTCTTCATCCTGTGCAAATAATACAGAGGGGATCATCAGAATGATCGATAACGTAAGGGTCAGAATGATAATAAATACGGGAAGTTTTCTTTTTATGATTTCCAATTTGCGCATCTCCTTTGCTAAATTCGCTTAAAGTTTTTTTGATTTTTAATTGTCTAAAGTAATACAGCTAATTTAAAGCTAAACATGAATTTTAATCACTTTGAGTATAGTTGTCAAGGAGGAGTAGGGCATTGGAAGTGTGGATTTTATGCTTTTGCTTTTAGTCCTTTCTGTTATTTCAACAAGATTAATTGTAATATACAATATGTCTAATATTAAAAACTTGTTGTTTGGCAGGAGTATTTTTTAAGGTGAAATGTTATCTAACAGGCCATGAAGTTTGTAATCTCAATATAAAAGAAAAAAAGGATCAGATCTTTATTGCCTATAACTATAAGTATAAGAATGTGGAAAAGATTATAGAGGAAGCAATTATCCCGGCGTTAAATCAGCTAAATATAAAATACAAGATAGCAAAACTAGAAATAAGAACCAAAGACTTCTTCTGTAAAATATGTGAACTAATTCAGGAGTCCAAATATTTTTTAGTTAATCTTACCAATCCTACTTTTAACGTCGGGTTTGAGCTTGGCCTGGCTCTGGGACTTGATAAGGAAGTGATTCTAATTGCAAGTAAAAGAACAAAATTACCTTCAGATCTTGTCAGACAGGAAGTAATATTTTATGGTAAGGATCTAGAGAAATTTAAAAGTTATTTCATTAAATGTTTGGGTAATATTGAATAGCGTGTGTCGAGAATTAAAGACCAATATTAAAGGTGAAAAGATTACACTTTGATTACTTTTATTAATAATTTTTATCCATCTCATTACGATTTCCATTTTTTATTGGATTATTTAGAAAAGATTTTCTTGAACTAGTATATAACTCGGCTTACAGGCTAACTCCGTAAATTACGAATCGCTTTCTTATTCCTCTTCTTTGCATAGCGATAAACAATTATCAAATTCTGTTTTTGCTTCTTGCAAGCATTTATTGTGCCAGGTTGTATCATGATAATACACACTGCCCGTGCTGTTAAATAAGTCGTCGCAGATTTTTATTTTTTCTCTAAGACGTCTTTGGCATTCTTCTTTTGTTACCATAATTTAAATCCTTTCTTATCCTGGCATTACAGATTCTACTATTTATCCTGTAAGTGAAATTTAATGATTAAAGTCCACTAGAAATTATACTATTTTAGTGGGATAATAGCAGTAATATATCTATGCTTATTAAAGATGTCGTCAGACTACTAATATAGAATATATAAGTTACTAATGTAAAAGGAGGCGATAAATTTGTATAAATGTCCACATTGCGGTAAGAAGGGAATTTCAGTATGGAGAAAATTAACTATAGGAATTAATAATCCAGCCATTTGTAAAGAATGTGGAAATGAAGTAAGGGTACCTTATACTTCAGCGCTTGTCCTTGCCGGATTTATAGGTGCATTTATTGCAGTATTATCATTTGTAGATTCTATTATATTAAAAATAGTTATTTCGGTTGTTATGGCTTCTCTCAGTCTCTTTCTTTATCTGAAGTATGTTCCTCTCATTCCTAAGTATAAATGAGATCTGTATACCACCTGAAACACTTCTTAATTTCAAAATCTATTTGCTAAAAACCTGTCTCCATAAGATAATTTAGTAATACTGATAAATACCTGAAATTATTAAATTAATGAAACCTGAGAAATTATAATATGTATGACGTTATTACTATAGGCTCCAATACTGTTGATGTTTTTGTATATACCGATAGATCCCAATCCATTTTTATAAAAACAAAAAGCGATGAGGAAAGCTTCATCTGCTATCCCGTGGGGGCAAAGCTTCTTATAAATGATCTTCATTTCTTTTCCGGTGGAGGTGGGACCAATTCGGCAGTTGCTCTTTCACGGCTGGGACTTAAAACGGCCTATATAGGCAAGGTTGGAAATGACCAGAACGGCCTTAGAATTTTAGACGAATTAAAAAAGGAGAAAGTAGATTTTCTGGGTCCCATATGTCATGATACCAGGAAAAAAACAGGGTATTCCGTGATCCTTGACAGTCTGGAAAAGAAAAGAACCGTACTCTCATACAAGGGTGCCAATAATTATCTGGACTACTCCGAAATAGATCCGGAAAAAGTGAAAACAAAATGGTTCTATATCTCGAGTATGATGGGCGGATCCTTTCTTACAATAGAAAAGATGGCGGAGTTCGCTTCTAAAAACAATATAAAGATACTATTTAACGTAAGCAATTATCTGGCCGAGAAAGGGAAAGGATATTTAAAGAAAATACTGGAGAATACGGAAATCCTGGTACTTAATAAAGAAGAAGCAGAACTTCTGGTAGGGCGCGGCGAGCCCCGTGAACTTGCTTCAAGCCTGAAAGAACTGGGACCGGAAATAGTCGTGGTCACCGATGAAGAAAATCCCGTCTATAGTCTTGATAATAAAAATATTTTCTATAAAGCAATTCCTTATGATGTAAAAGTGGTCGAAGCCACCGGTGCCGGAGACAGCTTTGCCTCATCTTTCCTTGCCGGGATGATAAAGACAGGAGATATGGAATTTTCGCTAAGGCTTGCCATTGTAAACTCACATTCAGTACTGCTCTTTAAAGGAGCAAAAAGAAGGCTTCTAAAATATAAACAGGCACTTGTGGAAATAGACAGAAGAAATATAGTAGTGGAAAAGAAAAAAAGGAATTAAATTCGGTTAGAAATGTCATTTCTTCCATTGATTAAATCAAACGATTGAGATAGAATTTTTATATCCATTTATCACATATAATATGGACTGTGTACAAGATGCATCGATTGGTTTTCACCAGTGCTACAATATCCGTTAATTATGAGGGAGGTTCAAAGTGGCTGTAAATAAAGGAAATAGGAGCCCGGTAGAAAGTTTTGGTGATATGGTCAAGGAATTCGGCGAAGCCATCAGTAAAATTTTCAGTGATCCCGAATTAAAGAAGAAGGCAAAGGATTTTGCAAAAAGTGCGGAAGATTCCGCGAAGGCTTTTGGAAAAAGATTCAAGGATGAGGGAGTGAAAGAAAAATTCGGAGATTTTGGAAAGGCCGCACGTGATTTTGGTAATGATGTGTCCGCTTATTTTAAAGATGATAAAGACAAAGGTGAAGATATCAGCCAAAAAGAATATGAATGGGAAAAAAAACTGGATGAGAAAATGAAAAATTTCGGGGAAAAGACAAAAAAAGTCGGACAGGAAATCGGCAGCAAGATGGGAAAAGTTGGTGATGATGTAAATCATTACTTCAAGGATTCAAGAGGCGGCAGAATAACCGGTTACAGCTTTGCCATAATGTGGAGTGTTGTCTTTCTTGTACTTTTTAATTTCTATAGCAAGTATATAGCTTATTACAGTTATGACGGAATATGGCACAGGCATGAGCTTCTTACCGCAAACTTCAGTCAGTGGCTGCCAATCGTTACAACAGCGCTTGTTGCATCAATTGTCGGAAATATCCTACTGATTATTTATGATAGTTATTACTTCCGCCAGATCATTCATATTGTCCTTAATCTGTTTGGACTGGCTGCGATCATTTCACTGCTTACCATATTCCCGTTTGATTTTACAGTATTCCCGAGAGACTTAACCGGAATCTTAAATCCGATTATTATCGTGGTTCTTATACTGGCTGTTATCGGAACAACCATAGATACAATGGTAAGATTCGTGAAAACGATTATTAACGCTGCAAAAGCTTCTTAAAAGGAATAGTTTTAAAATATATTTTTTTATGGATTTTTCAGTATGGAACCGGTAATTACCTGGTTAACGGAAGCTAATGATCCCTATGTGGGATATCTAACCCGTAAGAATATTCTCGGGGAAAAAATCAATAAAAAAAACTCACCTGAAATCATCGATAATATCGCCAGCCGTGAACCTGTGTCCACCATTCTTAGCATGCAGAGCAGAGAAGGGTGGTGGGGCCTGGACAACTATTCGTTCAATCCATTATATAAGAATACATTCTGGCAGCTGTATTTTTTATCCATAATGGGAATCACAAAAAGAGTCAATGGAATCGATAAAGCTGTCAGTCTTGTGGTGAATCATATCCAAAAAGATAACGGTTCTTTCCGGTCGGATTCCGGATATTCGGGAACCTTATGCTGCATGCAGGGGATTTCTCTTGAAATGCTTCTCCGTCTTGGATATAAAGATAATGATTTCACAAAGAAGGGTATTGATTATATAAATAACATGGTGTACAGGGAATCTTTTAGATGTAAATACAGGCAAAATTTAAGGTGTCCCTGGGGCGCCATAAAAATTCTTAAGGCATACAATCTGATACCTGATAGATATATTGATGAGAAAACGGAATCTACCAAAAAGAAAGCCCTGGATTTTCTGGTCAAATACGATATTGTCGAAGCCGCTTACCCCCGTAAGAAAAATAAAAGCAATCACTGGTTGATGTTTGGATTTCCGAGAAGCTATCACAGCGATATACTGGAATTGGTCTCGGCTGTTGTAGATGCAGGGTGCGGCGGAGATAGCCACAATGTTAAAAAGGCGCTTGATTACATCCTGTCAAAGAGGCTTTCGGACGGGACGTGGAAAATGGAATATTCACTTAATGGAAGAATGCTTGTTAATATAGAAAAAAAGAATAAGCCCAGTAAATGGATAACTTATCTTGCATTAAAAACCCTCTATAAAAGCAGATATTTAGAGAAAAAAGAATGAACCATAAGTCCGGCAGAGTCAGTATCGTAAAATGCAGAGACTACGATAAAAAAAATCTAAAAGATGCCATTAAAAGGTGTGTCGGTCTTATAGGCGGTTTTGAGAAATTTCTGGATTCCCGGAGTAAAATATTATTAAAACCCAACTTACTTCTATCGGCACCGCCTGAGAGGGCCATTACAACTCATCCTTTGTTTATAGAAGCCGTGATCGAAAATATTGTCGATGTCACCGGTAAAAGTAAAAATATTTTGATTGCTGACAGTTTTGGTCCCGCAACTCCATATAATAAAAAAGGGATGGAAAAAATTTATGGTGCGACAGGGATGATGGATATTGCAGAAAGAACAGGGTGCAGATTGAATTATTCTGCCGAATATGAATGCCTGTCCAATAAAAATGGCCGGATTTTAAAGAGGATAGAAGTAATAAAACCGGTAATCGAGGCCGACGTTATTATCAATCTTCCCAAGTTTAAAACCCATGATCTAACGGTCATAAGCGGAGCCATAAAAAATATGTTCGGTATAATCCCGGGATTTAATAAAGTAGGATATCATCTGCGGTTTGACGATTTTGAAAAATTTGCTGGAATGCTTCTGGACATAATATCTTTCATCAAGCCGGCCTTAAATATCATGGATGGAGTATGGGGAATAGAAGGGGAAGGGCCGGGGAGAAGAGGAACTCCCAGAAATATTGGATTGATACTGGCAAGCAGCGATGCCATTTCAATGGACATTATTATGAGCAGAATAATGAACATACCAGAAGCTTTAAATCCCTTTATAGAAGTATTGAAGAAATGGAATGCCGGGTCTTACATAACCGGAGATATAGAAGTAGCGGGAGAAAAGCTATCCGATACGATAATCTATGATTTCAAGATCCCTGAGAGTATAGGCCAGAAGAGACTCATCACAAATAATTTTATAAATACGTATATTTTACCGCTTGTCAGGAATTCACTTAATCCTTATCTTTATGTCGACTACGATAAGTGCAGCTTTTGTATGACCTGCCAGAACATCTGCCCGCAGAAATCAATCACGTCAGATAACAAAAAGATAAAGTTTAACCACAGGACCTGCATCAGATGCTTTTGCTGCAGTGAAATGTGTCCCGAGGGTGCAATTGGTATCAAATATCCATTTCTGGGGAATTTGATTTTTAACTGGCTGGAAATGGCTGGTAAACTGACCAGGAAAAGAAAAACACCGGATACACGCTAAATTTTTTTTATTTCAAAAAATATTAAAAAATCCTGATAATATGTATAATAAGAACAGCATTAAAAAATCTTTTTTTAAGATAGGGGGGTTTTATGAGCAATAATGAATCGGGAACAGCAAAAGGCATTTTTATAGGGTTTACTCTGGGATTTGTAGTAGGCGCAGTTGCAGCATTACTTTTAACTACTAAAACCGGTGAGGAATTAAGAACCGATATAAAAAAAATAGCCAGCGATCTGGCTGAAAAAGTTGAAGAGAAAGCCGGAAAGATTAAAAATATAACCAGAGATAAATACAATGAGATAGTAAATAGTGTTGTATCAGGTTATAAAAAGATAAAGGACCTTACCGAAAAAGAAATAGAGTTCATTAAAAAAATAATAACCGAACAAAAAGATATAGCGAAATAATTTTACTGTATTTTTAATCGATTTCCGAATAATTAAATTTAAAGCTATTATTATCCCATCATAAGATCCATAATCTTACTGTCACAAAATAACTATTATCATGAAAGGAAATAAAATGGCAATGGTCAAAGAGACATATCCGGTTCTGGGTATGACCTGCGCTTCCTGTGTTAGGAAAATAGAAACGGTCCTCGGGAAAACTGAGGGGGTCGTGGAAGCATCTGTCAATTTTGGATCGGAGAAAGTAACCGTTGAGTACGATAACGATAAGATAGATCTGGAAAAGATAGAGAAAATAATGAAGAGCATCGGTTACGAGCTTGTCACCTAAATTTGCTTCTTCCGGAGGTCGTGTGATTTGACTACCAGGAAAAACAATAAACTCAGTCTTGAAGAGAAAAAAGAACTCATAGAGAAGCGCCTTCAGAAGAGACTTCTTACAAAGCTTACAGTAGGAGCCGTGCTTGCGGTTCTTATAATGCTTCTTTCTATGAATCTGATTCCCGGATTTTCTTCACTTTCGATCAAAATCAGATATATCATCATATTTATTCTGGCATGTCCGGTTCAAATATGGGTAGGTTCCCAATTCTATCGCGGTCTGGTCTCGGTTTTTAAATACAGAACAGCGGATATGAACACTCTTGTTGCAGTGGGAACTCTCTCGGCTTTTATCTATAGCACGGCAGTGACATTTTTCCTGGATTATTTTACAGTAGCCGGATTCGAACCTCATATATATTTCGACACTTCGGCAATGATCATTGTTCTTATACTTCTCGGCAGATTTTTTGAAGCCAGATCAAAGAGCAGTGCCTCAGGCGCGATAAGAAAACTTTTGAAACTGAAAGCATTGAAGGCAACTGTTATAAGAGACGGAAAAGAAGAAGAAATCGATGTAGATGATGTAGCAGTGGGAGATATAATACTGGTCAGGCCGGGAGAAAAGATACCGGTGGACGGAACGATAATTGAGGGTAATTCTGCAATAAATGAGTCGATGGTCACAGGCGAATCCATACCGGCAGACAAAGAATCCGGGGATGAGGTGATTGGTTCCACTATAAATCTGACAGGCTTTTTGAAATTCAGGGCAACCCGTGTAGGTAAGGATACATTTTTGAACCAGGTAATAAAAATGGTAGAGGAGGCGCAGGCATCCAAGGCTCCGATACAAAGACTGGTGGACAGAGTAGCCAGTTATTTTGTACCCATAGTCATCCTTATAGCGGTGATAACTTTTATAGTCTGGTTTATATGGGGACCTGAACCTTCTCTGACTTTTGCCCTGGTCAGCTTTGTTTCGGTGCTTATAATAGCCTGTCCCTGCGCTCTCGGACTCGCGACTCCGACTGCCATAATAGTCGGTACCGGCAGAGGTGCAGAAAACGGGATATTGATAAAAGATGCTTCAAGCCTCGAGATTGCCCATAAACTGGATACTATAATTTTCGATAAAACCGGTACCCTTACCAGGGGTCAACCAGAAGTAGAAGAAATAATCATAGATAAAGATAATTTTAAGGGGACGGATTTGGATTTATTGAGTCTGGCTGCAAGCTCGGAACTTTATTCCGAACACCCTCTGGGAAAGGCAGTAGTAAGGAAGGCAAAAGACAGGGGCCTGAAGTTAATGGAACCTCAGGAATTCACGTCCATTGCCGGTAAGGGAATAAAGGCAAAAGTGGGTGAAAAAGAGATCATTAAAGGAAACATTAAATTAATGATTGAAAATAGGATTCCACTGTCCGGTCTTGAAGAAGGGGCACAGGAAATTTCAAAAAGAGGACTTACTCCCGTATTTATTGCCATAGATAAAAAATCTGCCGGAATAATAGCCATTGCTGATAGCCTGAAGGATAATGCAGCGGAAACGGTATCGGGACTGAAGAAACTTGGATTCGAAGTGATAATGATCACAGGCGACAATAAAAACACCGCTAATGCCATAGGAAGGAAAGCAGGAATAGAAAAAGTGATTTCGGAAGTCCTGCCGGATCAAAAGGCAGAGGAGATAAAAAAACTTCAGAAAGCGGGTAAGATAGTGGCAATGGTCGGGGATGGTATAAATGATGCCCCTGCACTTACCCAATCAGATATAGGAATCGCTCTTGGAACCGGGACCGATATTGCACTCGAATCGGGTAAAATCACGCTGGTAAAGGGAAATCTGGATGGGGTACTTAAGGCCATAATTCTTTCCAGAAACACGGTGAAAATAATAAGGCAGAATCTTTTCTGGGCATTCTTTTATAATTTGATATTGATCCCTATAGCCGCAGGGGTGCTCTATCCGTCCTTCGGGATACTTATAAGTCCGATATACGCAGCGGCGGCCATGGCTTTCAGCAGTATTTCCGTGGTGAGCAATTCGTTAAGGTTAAAGAAGTTAAAACTTCAGTAAGGAAAGGAATCTACAATGGCGCGGGCGATAAAAGTCATAATAATAGGTGCCATAGCGGCAGGAACAGCTGCTGCTGTAAAAATAAGAAGACAGAGCGAAAATGCAGAAATCGTAATATATGAAAAGGACAAATATATATCTTACGGGACCTGCGGGCTGCCTTATTTCGTTTCCGGAGAAATAGAAAAAATAGAGGATCTGATTATAAACACAGGGGAACGTTTCGAAAAAAGATTTAACCTCAAGGTTAATGTTTTTCATGAGGTGACCGGGATAGAACCGGAGAAAAATCAAATAAATATCAGGGATCTGAATACGGGAAGGCAGTTTAATGACCGGTACGACAGACTTATCATTACCGCGGGATCGGTTCCCATAAAATTAAAATTTGATGGGAATCTTATGGAAAATATTTTTATACTGAAGAATATCGACGATGCCGTAAATTTAAAAAAATATCTTGATAAATTGGATAAGAATAAAAAACCCGGCAGGAGTGCGCTCCTTGTAGGCGGTGGTTTCATAGGACTTGAACTTCTCGATTCATTCCTTAACAGAGGGTATGAAATAAATATTATTGAAAAAGCTGCTCAGGTGCTCCCTATGTTTGATAAGGAAATCATTGAATACCTGGAGAAATACTTAATTGAAAAGGGAATAAAATTACACATGGAAGATGAAGTTTTAAGGGTGGCAGAAGTAAAGGGCGGCAGAGCCGTATCCGTGGAAACCCTAAAGGGTAAAGTATTAAGATCCGATATCATATTTCTGGCAGTTGGGACAAAACCGGATGTAAAGCTTGCACAGGATTGTGGAATAAAAATAGGGCGGTCCGGCTACATAGCTGTCGATGAATACATGAAAACAAATATTGAGAATATTTATGCAGCAGGTGATTGCTGTGAATGCGAGCACAGGATAAGCGGTGTAAAGAGATCTTATAATCTCGCCGCTATTGCAGGAAGACAGGGGAGGATTGCCGGTATCAATGCGGCCGGCGGTAGAGAGAATTTTCGAGGAAGTGTGGTCAATTCGATAATAAAGGTGCTGGATCTGGCGATAACGAAAGTAGGCCTGAGTTTTAAAGAAGCAGCCGCAATAGATGATGCCTCTGATTATATCGAACTCCATAAATTGTCGCATGCCGGGTATTATCCGGGAGCTGACATGATCCATATGATGATAATTTTTAATAGGATAAGTGGTAGAATACTGGGATTTGAGGCCATAGGAAGAAGCGGAGCCGATAAGAGGACTGATGTCGTTTCTACTGCTATAAAAGGGAATTTAAAGATATGGGAGCTTGCCGACCTGGATCTTGGTTATCACCCTGCCTATGGTTCCGCCAGGGATCCGGTGAACATACTGGGAATGATAGCGGAAAATTTAAAAAAAGGTGAAGTCAGTTTTATAAGTCCCGAAAGCCTGAAAGAAAAAATTAAAAATAAAGAAAAAATAACCATTCTGGATGTGAGGACCGGAGAGGAATATGAACGCGGACATATAGATGGTGCGGTCAATATTCATATAGATGAATTCAGAGGGAACACAGATAAACTGGATGCCGGAAGTGAAATAATAATATACTGCAGATCAGGATACAGAGCTTATCAGGTATTCAGGATCCTTAAAAATGAGGGTTTTAAAAACGTAAAAATTTTAAATGGTTCATATCTTAGCTGGATAAGAAAAATTTAAAATCAGTTTTCCGGTAAGTGATCCGTTCCCTTAGTTTCTTTGGCCCCATATGAAGTCACTTTCACGAACTGCAGGATTATGAGCCCGCTTATAAGAAAAAGTAATGTACTCAGCAGAGCTATCTTCTGATTCTTGGTAATAAAAGATATTATGCCAAAAGTGACCGGGCCCAGAATGGAAGACGCCTTTCCGCTTACTGAGTAGAAACCAAAAAATTCCGCTTCCCTGTCCCGGGGTATCAGAAATGACATGAGGCTTCTGCTTGCTATAAGGGTCGATCCGGTTGATACGGCGGCAAGTATGTAGCCCGCATAAAACACGGCTCTTATGTTGGAAGCTGTCATGAGGATTATGACTGTTATCCACATGACGAGAGTTATTGTAACAGTAAGCTTGGAACCGATTTTATCGGTCAGCCAGCCAAAGAAGATAGAACTTATGATAGCGGGTATATGTCCGAATATAAAAAGCATTATTATTTCAGTAAGTCCCAGGTTCAGGGTACCTCTGGCATATATTGCCACATAAAAGGCAAGGACGGAAAAAGCATTACTGAACAGGAAATAAGAAATCAGGAATTTCATAAGGTCCCTGTGCTTTCTTATATTTTTCAAAGTGCTGACAAATTTTTTAAATCCATACGAAACGTAAGAGGTTTTGATTTTTACGATACTTGCAGCACGAGAATCTTTCAGGAATATAAATGATGGCAATGAAAATATCAAAAAGAATATTGATGTAATAATAAATGTGATTTTAATGTTGAACAAGTTGGATGGTTCGATTCCTCCTACTACAAAAGGATAAATAAGTATCAGAATAATCAGGCCCCCCAGGTACCCGATCGAGAATCCGAATCCGGATACGATACCCGTATTCTTTTTAGAAGAAAGCTCGGGAAGGAAAGAATTGTAAAACATCATCGAAGTCTCATAAAAAATATTGGAGACTATAAACAGGATTACGGCCCAGGCCACCATCCCTTCCTTTAAAAAGAAAAGGAGCGAGCTAAAAGAAACACATGCCAGGGTCAAGATAGTCAAGAATTTATTTTTGGACCTCGAAGTGTCCGCGATTGCTCCGAATACCGGTGACAGCAAAGAAGCGATTATCATAGAGGTACCGCTGGCAATTCCCCACATCAAATCTCCGAAGTTTCTGGAATAGATTTCCGGAGATGCGATTATGCCGGTGAAATAAACTGGAAAAATTATAGTGATTATGACCACTGCAAAGGAAGTGTTGGCAAAATCATAAAGGGCCCATGATATGACCGGGCGCCTGAAAAGTATTCTAACCGTATCTTTGAATTTATACTTCTTCATTCATTTCTTTAAGTCAGAGATTTCAGTATATTATCTAAAAAAAAACAGGATTTTGCCATAGGAATTGATAATTTCTTGAATCAGCATTTGAAGTAACCGATATACTGAAATTAAGTTTTAAAAAGATATTAGGATTAGTTGCAAATAAATTATCAGGGTAATATTATGTATCTAAGATTGGTTCAAAAAAGTAAGGATTTAAATTGAAGGTCTCGAATATAAGCTGGAAAATTGGCGGGGAAGCCGGTTTCGGAATAATGTCCACCGGGGCTATCTTTTCAAAAATATTTGCAAAAAAGGGATACTATGTTGTTGATAACAATGAATATCCTTCGCTGATAAGAGGCGGACATAATGCTTTCACCGTAAGGGTGAGTTCCAATGAGATTTTTTCCATCGATAAAGATATAAATATTCTGGTTGCATTAAATGAAGAAACCATAAAGCTTCATCAGGAAGAAGTGACATATGGGGGATATATTATCTATGATGAAAATAATGGCGACATCACGGAAATAAAAAAAGCCAGAAAAGATATCAATTATATTATGGTACCCTTTTCCAAAATAATTGCGGAACTGGGAGTTCCCCGGATCATGATCAACAATGTTTCACTGGGGGCTTCGGTCGCTTTATTGAATTATGACCTTGAGGTATTAAGAAATATCATTAGGGATATCTTCGGGAGGAAGGGACCGGAAGTCGTCAGTTTTAATATCAAATCATCTGAATTTGGATACAAATATATAAAAGAGAAATTAAAAATAAATGCTTACGAGCTTGAAATAGTAAAGCCCGTAAGCAAAATGCTCCTTACAGGCAATGACGCAGTTTTTCTGGGAGCCGTCAGATCGGGTTGTAAATTTTATGCTGCTTACCCCATGACTCCTTCAACTTCGATACTGGAATCATTTGCATCTGCCGAAAATGATTATAACATTGTGACAAAACATGCCGAAGATGAGATAGCAGTGATCAATATGGCAATAGGCGCTTCCTTTGCGGGGATAAGGGCGATGGTCGCAACATCGGGAGGCGGTTTTTCTCTCATGAATGAGGGATTGGGCAGCGCCGCTTTAACCGAAACCCCACTTGTTATCATATTATGTCAGAGACCCGCTCCTGCTACCGGTTTACCGACATGGTCGGAACAGGGCGATATTTTGTTCGCTATTCACGCTTCGCACGGTGAATTTTTAAGAGTGGTACTGGCACCCGGTGATCCCGAAGAATGTTTTTATCTTACAGGGAAGGCGTTCAATATCGCTGATACTTACCAGATCCCGGTTATTGTTATGCTTGATAAATACTTATCAGAAAACCATTTCTCATATGAAAGATTTGACTTTAAAAACATAACGGTTGATAGAGGGAAGTTGCTGACAAGGAGTAAAGATATAGATGCGGGATATAAACGTTATCTTAACACCGAAGATGGCATCTCTCCGCGGGTAGTAACAGGAATAGAGAACGGGATCCATATAGCCAACAGTGATGAACATGACGAGTACGGATATTCGGAAGACGGGGCCTTTAACAGGAAGATCATGGTAGATAAACGATTCAGGAAAATAAAAAAGTTAATCGAGGAAATACCCCCTCCAAGGATCTATGGTCCTACTGATGCCGAAATAACCATATGGAGCTGGGGATCCTGTAAAGGTCCGATTCTTGAGGCCATGAATATATTGAATCAGAAAGAAAAGAAAGTAAACTTGATTCACTTTACATATCTATATCCATTCGATGGTGAATCCATTGAGGGAATCATCGAGAAAAGCAATAAAAATGTAGTGGTCGAGAATAATAAGACTTCGCAGCTCGCAAAAATCATAATGATGAATACCGGCCACAGGATAAAAAATAAAATTTTAAAATATAGCGGGAGACAATTTCTGCCCGGCGAAATTGTCAACGGGATCGAACAAATAGAATAACAGATTGAATTATCGATATGACGTAAAATTTTTTACGGGTAATGAAATATGAGTAAAATCAAAAGTAAATCTTTAAGAGAAAGCTACGATCTAAAACCCGGAGATTTCAACACAGAAAGAAAGCCCACCTGGTGTCTCGGCTGTGGTAATTATGGAATCTGGAACTCACTTAAAAAGACATTCGTAAAATTAAAACTTATGCCCCATGAAATTCTTATAGTATACGGCATAGGATGTTCCGGTAATGGTACTAATTTTATCAGGACCTATGCATTTCATTCATTGCATGGGAGAGCTCTTCCCGTAGCAACGGGAGCAAAACTCGCGAATCACAAGCTCAATGTATTGATCATGGGCGGAGATGGTGACGGGGTAGGCATAGGAGGGAACCATTTTATACATACATGCAGAAGGAACATCGATATGACATATATCCTGCATAATAACAAGGTTTATGGACTAACCACAGGTCAGACTGCCCCTACAAGCGATAGAGGTTTCAAAACCAAATCAACTCCATCAGGAGTTCTGGAAATACCGGTAAATCCTATATCACTGGCTCTTATATGCGGCGCCACTTTTGTAGCAAGGGGTTTTTCAGGAGATACGGGACATCTTCTGGATATAACGAAAAAAGCCATAAAGCACAAAGGATTTTCTTTTATAGAAGTCCTGCAGCCCTGTGTGACATTCAACAAAATAAACACATATGATTTTTACAGGGACAGGATATATAAACTGGAAGAATTAAAAGATTACGACAGAAGCAACCTGAATGAAGCTATAAAAAAATCCATGGAGGAAGAGAAGATGCCAATAGGTATTTTTTACGAGATCGATAGGCCGACATACGAAGATGGACTGAAGCAAATAGAAAGAAAACCACTGGTAGATCATATGATAGCTGACATAGATATCAACAGGCTATTAAATAGATTCTACTAAAAACTATTTATAATCCTGTCATAAAGTTTACCAATGCAAAATAATCCCGAAAGTAAAAATAAAAGTTTTAAGATAGCAGCCATATATGGCAGTCCCAGAAAAAAAGGCAATACCGGATTACTACTGGATAGTTTTCTTGAGGGTGCGGTATCCGCTGCCGCCGGTTCTAAAAAAGATCTGGAAATCAAAAAGATAATTACTGCCAGTCTAAACATATCTTCCTGTAGAGGATGCAGGAGTTGTTCAAAAATCGGGGAATGCATCATCGATGATGATATGCAGCAGGTGTACAAAGATTTGATAGAAGCTGATTTTCTGGCTGTTGCATCCCCTGTTTTTTTTACTACCGTATCGGGATACCTTAAAGCTTTGATCGACAGATGCCAGAGATTCTGGTCCCTTAAGTATGAACATAAAAAAAAGATAATCGAAAAGGATAGAAAGGGTATTTTTATAAGTACCGCCGGTTCAAACTCAGTTAATATTTTTGACTGTCCCAAAAAAGTGATCCGGTCTTTTTTTGATGTATTGTATGTTGATTATTTATGTGATTTTGTGTTTAATAACGTGGACAGAAAAGGCGATATTCTAAAAAATAAAGAGTATTTGGAGACTTTGTATAGATTTGGCAAAGAAAAACTTTTTTAAGAATAGGGAAATAACAAAATATTTTTTTGTAATTATTATTCAGGCTCTGCTAATAGCTTCTGTTATCTTTATTTTTTCAGGCTGCAGGGTATCCGGTAATGTTTCTTCTTCCGATGTTGATTTTACACTTGATGACCTGAGCGGAAAAGAGATATCCTTATCGGATTTTAAAGGAAAGATAGTTGTATTGAATTTCTGGGCGACATGGTGCCCTCCATGCATAGCAGAGATTCCCGATTTTGTGGAGATATTTAATGAATACAGGGATAAAGATGTCCAATTTATTGGAGTTTCGGATGAGGATATTTCTATGTTAAAAAGTTTTGCGGCTTACTATGATATAAATTATCCGATTCTGACAGATGATAAAAATATCATGGCGGTCTGGGGAATACGTGCAATTCCCACTACCTTTGTGTTTGACAGAAATGGAAAGATTGTTTTCGAAAATGTCGGAATGATGACCAGAGAACAAATTAGAAACGTTATTGAAGATGTACTTTAAATGTTAGAGATTAGTTTACTTTCTGCTTTTATTGCAGGGATACTGGCATTCATTTCTCCCTGTATTTTACCGGTAATCCCGGTTTACATAAGTATGATGTCGGGCAGGGTAATTCACAAAAGTGACAAGATAAAAATTTCGGAACGGCTATATCTTTTAATAAACAGCATATTATTCGTTCTGGGGTTTTCGCTGGTCTTTGTAGCTCTTGGTTCAACTGCTACTATTATAGGCCGGGTTCTAAAAGAATATTCCGGTATCATCTCAAGAATCGGCGGGGGCATACTGATAATATTCGGTTTGCAGTATGCAGGTCTTTTCAGGATTCGTTTTTTGAATATAGAAAAAAGATTTAAGATATCGTCTTCATTGAAATCAGGTTATGCCAGTTCTTTTCTGATCGGGATAATATTTTCTTTTGGATGGATCCCCTGCGTGGGGATGATATTATCGGGCATATTGCTTCTGGCAAGTAAACTTGGAACCCTGTTTAAGGGGATGCTGCTTCTCGGGAGTTTTTCGCTGGGTCTGGGACTTCCTTTTATACTTGCCGGAATATTTTTAAGTTTTTTTTCCAATTTCTTAAAAAAAATAAACAGGCATCTTAATGTTGTATCCATTGTTTCAGGAATCTTTCTTGTGGCTCTGGGCATTATTTTTGTTACAGATTCTATGAATTGGGTGATAGGGTTTTTATCCAGGTATTTACCGTTTTTAAATAAAATTAATTTTTAAATAAATTTTTGGCTTGATTTATGTTAAAATCTTAAATATTTATTATATCAAATCTAATTTTTAGGAGGATGTTTTGAATATAGATCCGGTTGCTTTTAGTATGTTTGGATTCCAGATAAGGTGGTATGGAATATTAACTGCTCTGGCACTGCTAATAGGTTTTACTGTTGTATATTTCATAGCAAGGTACAGGGGGCAGAGGGCAGAGGAAGTCTTGAATTTCGCCCCGTTTGCGGTAGTATCTTCGGTTCTTTTCGCAAGGCTGCTTCATGTCATCGTAAACTGGTCCTACTATGCCAATCATCCGGCCTATATTTTTGCTTTCAGAAAAGGCGGGCTTGCCATACAGGGAGCTATGATAGGGGGCATACTTGCTCTTATCGTATTTTGTAAAGTAAGGAAACTTGATTTCTGGTTATGGGCGGATATATTTACTCCGGGTTTGATACTTGGTCAGGCAATAGGAAGATGGGGTAACTTCTTTAATCAGGAAGCCTATGGAAAACCAATAGGCCTTGAGTGGAATTTTTTCTATATCGCTGAAGCCAACAGAATTGAGGGTTATAGGAGTTACGAATATTTCCATCCAACATTTCTATACGAATCGATAGCCAACTTTTTGTTGCTCGGGTTTCTTTTGCTGATGCACAGATACTATAAAAAGAGACCAGGGAAAATACCTTATGGATTGATACTGGCAGCGTATCTTGGGATTTATTCGGTTTACAGGACATTTATTGAATATTACCGTATAGATAGCTCCTATCTTGGTCCTGTCAAAGTAGTATATATAATAGATTTTGTCGTTCTTATAGCTGCGTTTATTATAGCTAATTATGTGATTAAAAAATTCAGGGAAAAAAAGCAGCTTGAAGAAAATCTGGACGAATAAGAGCATCGATCTATTTAATAGAATATATACAGCCGCAATAATTCTGCCGGTAAAGGTTCAATTTTTTACTTAGCTCCATGGTTTTTTTAAATCCGTCCATTTTCTTTAAATTTGCCTCATAAAAATTAATACCCTCCGCGGATGCAAGTCTTATTCCTATTGAATTTATGATCTCGTGGTTTTTATGGGGGCTTATGGTAAGAGTGGTACCAAAGAAATCAAAACCCAGCTTCTTTGCTGTGCGGGCCGTTTCATGAAGACGCATGTCGAAACACAGGGCGCATCTTCTTCCGCCTTCGGGTTCATCCTTAAAATCCACCGTCAGGCTGAGCCATTTTTTATTTTCATATTTACCTTCTAAAAGGGAGATAGAATATTTTTTTGAAATGATTTTTATTCCTTCAAGTCTATTAAAATATTCTTTCTCCGGATACAGATTGGGATTATAATAAAACAGAGTCACATCGAAATCTTTTTCCAGAAGAAAATAAGGATAAATGGCACAGGTCCCGCAGCAGGCGTGGAGAAGGATTTTGGGTCTTAAAGTTGAATATTCTGGCATTTTCTTTATAATGTTAGGTCTATTCTACTAATTTTGTTTTCACTGATCATATTAATACAATAGTTTATATTAATAAAAACATTTAAAAGTATCAAAGGTCTTTTATATGAATTATAATTTTTTAAAAATTGAAAAACCCGGAAAAATCAGTGAAATATATGATCTTGTGGCTTCCGGATTGAAAATTCCTGATTCAGTAGACAAAACAGTCGGAAAAATATTGAAAGAAATAGAATCAGACGGGGATAAAGCGATAGTAAAATTCTGCAGACAATTTGATCATTTTGAAGCCAGAGATATCGATGATATTAAAGTAAAACAAAAAGAAATAGAATCTGCACAGGCTGATGTCAAAAAAGAATTTCCTGAACTTATCAAAGCGTTTGAAATAAGCCGTAAAAACATTGAGAAATATCACGCCACCCAATTTAAGAAAGATACCGGTTCATGGTATATAAAATCCGGAAGTGGCAAAGAAGTCGGTCAGATAATGCGTCCGCTGGGAAGAGTGGGGATCTACATACCGGGGGGAAGATATATATATCCTTCTTCTGTACTTATGGCAATAATCCCTGCCCTGATAGCAAATGTAAATGAAATCGTAATCTGCACCCCGCCTCAGCCGGACGGCAGTTTAAACAGAGTCCTTTTATATTTATTCGGAAAGCTAAAAATAAAGGAGGTCTATAAAATTGGCGGTGCCCAGGCTATAGGGGTTTTTGCATTTGGTTCGGAAAGCATCAAAAAAGTGGATAAGATCGCGGGACCGGGAAATATTTATGTGACTGCAGCCAAAAAAAAGGTTTTTGGTAATGTCGGAATCGACAGCCTTGCAGGCCCAAGCGATATAACGGTACTGGCAGACGATTCGGCAAATCCTGTCTTTATTGCCGCCGACCTTATTTCACAGGCAGAACATGATCCTGAGTCTAGAAGCGTACTGTTGACTTCGAGTCTGGATACGGCAAGAAGAGCCGTTGAGAAAATATATGAAAATATAGATTCACTTATAAAAGAATATGGGAATAAGATAAATAGCGGGGTCATTTTAAAATCGTTAAAAAAGAATTGTAAAATAATCTTTAATAAAGATAAAGCGTGGCTGGTGGAGGCCTGTAATATAATAGCTCCGGAACATCTGGAAATAATGGTAAAGGATAAAGAAGAGGTCCTTAAAAAAATAAAGAATGCAGGAGCAATATTTATAGGGGACTATACTCCGGTGGCAGTCGGTGATTATACAGGAGGGACAAATCACATTATTCCCACAAACAGCAATGCAAGATTTTCTTCTTCTCTGGGTGTTTCTGATTTTATAAAGAGAAGCAGTGTTGCTTTTTACACTAAAGATGCACTGGAGAAAGAAAAGACGTTTATTGAGATAATATCGGAATACGAAAAATTATTTGCACACGGAAGTTCCGTTAAAATAAGATTCGAAAAGAAACAGGAATGAAAGAATGAGCATGGAAATCAAAGAATGGATCTCTAAGATGCCGGAATATATCCCGGGCAGGACCATAAAAGAAATAAAAAAAGAGTACAGCCTGGAAGAAGTTTATAAACTTGCCTCCAATGAGAATTTATTCGGGCCGCATCCTGATGTTATAAAAAAGATATGCGAAAACCTGAGCAACATCAAATATTACCCCGACGGTGAATGCCGTGAGATAAGGGAAAAACTTGCGGTAAAGTATGATATAGATATGGGTTCCATAATTGTGGGGAATGGCACGGACCAGATTATAGAGATGATATGCGACAGTTTTATGGAGCCCGGAGAAAATGTCGTGATTGCCAATCCTACTTTTTTGATTTACGAAAAATCAGTTCTTAAACGCAGCGGGACCGTGATCAAGGTCCCTTTAAAGGACTTCCGGCAGGATGTGGAAAAAATGGTGCATTCGGTAAATAATGCAACAAAAATATTATTCCTTACAAATCCACATAATCCGACAGGCACCAATATCAATCGAAGCGAACTTGATTTTGTCATGGAAAATGCCGGAGAAAATTTATTGGTAGTCCTGGATGAGGCATACTGTGAGTATATGACCGGTGAGGAAAAGACTGATACCGCAGGATATTTATCAGGGTATAAAAATCTTATGATATTGAGGACGTTTTCAAAGATTTACGGATTGGCCGGACTGCGGATCGGATATGGCATATCGGGAAACTCGATTATCTCAGTGTTGAATAAAGTAAGACTTCCATTCAATGTGAATTCAGTTGCGCAAAAAGCTGCTGTGGCCGCACTGGAAAATGAATCCTATGTCAACGAAATCAAAGTAAAGATAGAGGAGGAAAAGAAATACTTTTATGATGTGCTGGTTAAAAATGGAATAGGTTTTATAAAATCATACACAAACTTTATATTGATAAATAGCGGAGAAAATAGCGATACGGTCGTGGAAGAACTGCTTAAAAACGGATTTATAGTAAGACCCGGGAAAAATCTTGGAATACCCGGATATATAAGGGTTACTATTGCTTTGCCGGATGTAAATAAGAAATTTCTTATGGCTTTTGTAAAAATATTTAATAATCTATATAAAAAAGGATAGGAACGAAAAATGGAAACGGTAGTTACCGGTAAAGGTACAGAAGTTCGATTCGGAATAACTCTGCCAACTATTATTATAGCTGAAAGAATCAATCCTACAGGAAGAAAAGATCTGGCGGAAGAGTTAAAACAGGGTAAGTTCGATATAGTCAGAGAAGATGCCATAAAGCAAGCTGAAGCAGGAGCACAAATAATCGATGTCAACGTTGGAGCAGTAGGAGTGGATGAGGTAGAGATGCTGCCGGAAGCCGTTAAGATTGTCATGGAGGCGACAAATCAGCCGATCTGCATCGATTCGGCAAATCCAAAGGCACTGAAGGCAGCACTGGAAGTTTATCCTTATAAAGCTATCATCAATTCAGTAAACGGCAAGGAAGAATCAATGGAAGAGATTTTACAGATGGTGAAAGACAGCGGGAGCGCAGTTATATGTCTCACGATGGATGATAACGGCATTCCTGATGACACCGAAAAAAGATTTGAGATTGCGAAGAAAATAATGAAGAGAGCCGAATCTATGGGAATAAAGAGAGAAGATCTGGTATTTGATTGTCTGGTCATGACAAATGCGACTAATTCCGATTCAGCGAAAATAACGCTGGAAACCCAGCGGAGGATCGCAAAGGAATTTGGAGTATCGATTACAGGAGGTTATTCAAATATCAGTTTTGGAATGCCGGACCGTGACCTGCTAAATATTCATTTCATAACTATGGGCATCGCGAGCGGTTTGTGCGCAGCTATTACCGATCCGCTGATAAATGGAATTCAAGAGGCGATGAAGGCCGCAGATTTCCTTGCCGGCAGAGATCCATACGGCATGAATTATATTTCTTACTATAGGAAATAAATTTTTTTTATTTTATAATTTAAAAATTGATTATCAATCAAAAAAGGGAGAAGAAATGGCGAAAGTTATTCTAAAAAACCTCACAAAAAAATTCGATGACGTAACAGCAGTAAACAGCGTCAACAGTATAATCGAAGACCAGGAATTCGCGGTCCTGGTAGGACCATCGGGATGTGGTAAGACTACAACCCTGCGCATGATAGCAGGATTGGAGGAGATTACCCAGGGGGAAATATATATCGGAGACAGGTTAGTCAATAGTGTTCCTCCAAAGGATAGGGACATAGCAATGGTTTTTCAAAATTATGCTCTTTATCCCCACATGAACGTCTATGATAATATGGCATTCGGATTGAAATTGAGAAAAACTCCCAAGCTGGAAATTCAAAAAAGAGTAACGGATACAGCAAAGATTTTAAAAATCGAGGACCTGCTGAAGAGGAAACCCAAACAGCTTTCAGGCGGTCAGAAACAAAGAGTCGCTTTAGGAAGAGCAATTGTAAGAGATCCTAAAGTTTTTTTAATGGATGAACCTCTTTCCAACCTTGATGCAAAACTCAGGGTACAGATGAGAACAGAGATCGAAAAACTTCATAAAAGACTTAAAGCTACAATAGTTTATGTCACTCACGATCAAACAGAAGCTATGACGATGGCAGAGAAGATAATTATTCTAAAAGATGGAATAATCCAGCAGACAGGCAAACCTCAAGAAGTATATGACTATCCCGATAATATATTTGTAGCTGGATTTATTGGAAGTCCGGCCATGAATTTCCTGGATGCTGCAGTAACCAATCAGATGACTTTTAAAGGAAATATGTTTGAACTCGATTCTTCCGATAGGATCAAAAAAATAATCAAAAATCACGATCTTGCCGGAAAAGAAATAGTAATAGGAATCAGGCCCGAGGATCTGGAAGACAGCAATTTTATAGAGAATGCTTCAAAAAGTAATACCATTACCGCCAATATCGAGGTCACGGAACCTATGGGTGCTGAAATATATGTATATATCGATGTAGATGGCATCCTTGTTACAGCCAGGGTCAATCCCAGATCAAATTATAAGAGCGGCGACAAGGGGACTTTACATGTGGATATAGATAAAATACATATGTTTGATAAGAAAACAGAAAAGGTTTACAGGTAAATAAAGTCACCCGGTGGCATTGATGCTGATTGTCGGTTTTAATGCCCATGATGCATAATGGTTTTAATAAAATTTTTTGCACATAAAGTTTTATAAGTTTAATAAAGTTTTACAAGCTTAACATAGAAATCAAAATATGCTTTCTTCAAAAGCTTGACTACCCTGAAAGTTTTATTATAAAATGATTGCACGCGTGTTTATACGCATAAATACAAATAAAAGTGATTACAGGATGGTATGTATAGTAAAGATATAGCAAAATTAGCCGGAGTTTCCAGGAGTACAGTATCCAGGGTAGTTAATAATTACTCCAATGTAGAAGAAGAAACAAGAAAAAAAGTAAACAGTATCATTAAAAAATATGGTTATGTACCTCATGGGCCGGCAAGGGCACTTGCCGGTAAATTCAGTAATATTATAGGCATTTTTATTGCCAATATTAAACTCGGCAATGAAAAATTCAGAGTATACCAGAATGTATATATCTCACCTTTTGAAGCAGCAATAATAGATTATGCAGATAAGTTAGGGTATAACGTGCTGGCTTTGATAATTAACAATGACAGTGATTTTAACAAGATAAGAAAACTTTTTGACAGCAAGATATTATCCGGTGGGATTTTTCTGGGAGCAAATAATAACTCCAAAGAAATCTTCGGTCTTATAAAATCCGGATATAAAATAGCAATAATAGATCAGGAGAAAAACCAGAACGGAACGGCACACAATTATATTATTGTGAATTCAGATAATTTTGGCGGTGCATATAAAGCCACAAGACATTTAATAGATTATGGCCATACGGAAATAGCGCATATTTGCGGAGACATGAATAAGTACTCAGGCTTCAAACGATTTGAAGGATATTTAAAAGCAATGAGTGAAATAAAACTCAAAAATAAAAAAGATTATATAACATATGGGGATTTTACCGAAGAAGGCGGATTTAACTGTGTAAACCAGCTTTTAAAAAGTAAAGTCAAAAACAGGATAACAGCTATTTTTTCATCAAATGATACAATGGCTATTGGTGCCATGAAAGCTCTAAAAAAGATGAAAATAAGAATTCCCGAGGATATTTCAATTGTTGGTTACGATGATATCAGGATTGCAAGTTATGTTTCTCCGACTCTGACAACTGTCAGAAGTTCTATTATGGAAATGGCATCTGTTGCCACAAGAAATCTAATAAATTCTATAGAAAATAATATCGATGCTCTGGAATATTTTATTATTCCAGCAGAGCTGGTCATAAGAGAATCAACAATAAAAAAATAATATCGATTTATTTATAGAACTAAACTTTAGATTCTTTATTACTCAACGGAAAAAACTTTAAAACAGGGAATCAAGAATGAATAAATTTGGTTATTTCGATAATGAAAATAAAGAATATGTTATCCTGAGACCTGATACTCCTCTGCCATGGTTAAACTATTTAGGGTGTGAAAATTATTTTGGCATTATTTCCAATACGGCAGGAGGTTATAGTTTCTATAAGGATGCAAGACTCCGCCGCCTGACCCGTTACCGGTATAATAATGTTCCTGTGGATACCGGTGGGCGTTATCTTTATATCAAAGATGATGATGTAATATGGAATCCCGGTTGGAAACCAGGCTGCATGTCACTTGATAAGTATTCCTGCCGTCATGGTCTCGGCTATACAGTAATAAATGGGCAAAAAAACGGTGTAGAGGTTGAAGTAAAATTTTTCGTACCTATTGGTGAGAATATGGAAATATGGGACGTAAAAGTGATCAACCATACGGATAAGAAAAAAGAATTAACCCTCTTTTCGTTCATAGAGTTTTGTTTATGGGATGCTATGGATGATATGACTAACTTTCAGAGAAATTTCAATACAGGTGAAGTAGAAGTAGAAAATAATATTATTTTTCATAAAACTGAATACAGGGAACGGAGAAATCATTATGCTTATTTTAGATGCAGTCAGGATATAAGCGGCTTTGATACAAGCAGGGATGCTTTTATCGGTATGAATAACGGATTTGGAAATCCCAGAGCAGTGTATGATGGGAAGTGTACAAATTCAATTGCACATGGATGGGCCCCAATAGGTGCCCATCAACTTGATATTACCCTTGAACCGGACCAGAGTAACCAATTCAATTTTATCCTTGGATACATGGAAAACAAAACCAGTGAGAAGTTTTCAGCTCCTAATATAATAAATAAAAAATCACTATGGGAAAAAATTGAAAATTATAAAAGACCCGGAGCGATAGATGAAGCTTTTAAACAACTGGGTACATACTGGTCAGAATTGCTCGGTAGATACAATGTAAATATAGATAACAAACATGTTGAGAATATGGTCAATATCTGGAACCAATACCAATGTATAGTAACTTTTAATCTATCCCGTTCCGCATCTTTTTATGAATCAGGAATTGGACGCGGAATGGGATTTCGGGATTCTAATCAGGATCTGCTTGGTTTCGTGCATATGATTCCAGAATGTTCAAAGCAAAGAATCCTGGAACTTGCCAGTGTCCAGCTTTCAGATGGAAGCTGTTATCATCAATATCAGCCGCTTACAAAGGAAGGTAATAAAGGTGTCGGTGGAGGATTTAACGACGACCCATTATGGCTGATAGTCTCTGCATGCGCATATATTAAAGAAACAGCAGACTTCTCGATACTTGATGAAGCAGTTGGTTATTCCGATATTGCCGATAGAAAAGATACTCTTCTTGATCATCTTTTCCTTTCTAAGGAATATACTCTTAAAAATCTGGGGCCTCACAATCTTCCACTTATAGGACATGCTGACTGGAATGATTGTCTGAACCTGAATTGTTTTTCAGAAAATCCAGGTGAGAGTTTTCAGACTTACGGGGATAGGCCCGGTGGTGTGGCAGAATCAGTTATGATTGCAGGGTTGTTTCTATATGCGTGTAAGGAACTAATCGAACTTTTACAAAGGACGGATCATAAAGAGAGAATCGATAAAATCAGAGAAAGTTATGAATTTATAAAAAAAGCTGTAGAAAAATATGGATGGGATGGAGAATGGTTCCTGAGAGCTTATGACTATTATGGATCCAGGATCGGATCAGAAGAATGTGAAGAAGGAAAAATATTCATTGAACCCCAGGGATGGTGCATTATGGGTGGTGTAGGTTTAGAAGATGGCAGAGCCAGGAAAGCACTGGACAGTGTGGAGAAATATTTATCAACTCCACAGGGAATAGTTCTTCATCAACCTGCATATTCAAAATATTACCTGAATCTGGGAGAAATTTCTTCCTATCCTCCAGGGTACAAGGAAAATGCGGGAATATTCAGCCATAATAATACATGGATTTCCATAGCCGAGACTGTTCTTGGAAATGGTAATAAAGCGTTTGATTATTATCTGCGCATCTGTCCCAGCACAAAGGAAGATAATATAGAAACTTATCGTTGTGAACCATACTGCTATGCTCAAATGATTGCCGGCCGCGATGCTGCTACATACGGCGAGGCTAAAAATTCCTGGCTCACTGGTACGGCAGCCTGGAGTTTTGTAAACATTTCTCAGGCAATTCTTGGAATTAAACCCTATTACGATGGGCTTATAATAGATCCCTGTATTCCCGAAGACTGGAAAGAGTACCACGTAATCCGCTGGTTCAGGGGAGTAAAATATAATATTACAATAAATAATCCGGACGGAATCAGCAGAGGGGTTAAATATTTGAAGGTAGATAACAAGTTGATAGAAGGAAATTTGATTCCATTTAAAGAAGTAAAAAAAGAAGTAAAAGTCAATGTAATTTTAGGTAAGCGGTAAGCTATAATTAGAAAAATTTAAGTTGATATAAGGATTAAAATGATAAAAAGATTTAACAAGGATTTTGTTTTTGGTACTGCGACATCAGCTTATCAAGTTGAAGGGGCAGTCAATGAAGGGGGAAGAACCCCTTCTATTTGGGATATATTCTCTGCAACTCCCGGAAAAACGTATGAGGGCCATACCGGCGATATTGCATGTGATCATTATCACAGATATAAAGAAGATGTGGATTTAATGGAAAAGATAGGTGCAAATGCATACAGATTTTCGATTTCATGGTCGAGAATTTTTCCGGAAAAAGGAAAATATAATCCTGAAGGTATGCAATTTTATAAAAATTTGATTATTGAGTTAAAAAAGAGAAATATAAAACCGGTTGTTACTCTTTATCACTGGGATTTGCCAATATGGGCTTATAATATGGGCGGATGGTTGAACAGGGATTCAGTAATATGGTTTGAAGAATATGCAGTAAAAGTATTTAAGGAGCTTAATGATTCTGTAAAATTATGGGTAACTCATAATGAGCCTATATGTTCCTCATTTTTTAGTTATTATGAAGGCATTCATGCACCCGGACATAAAAATATGAGAGAAGCGCTGACAGCTGCACATCATATTTTATTATCTCACGGAGCAGCAGTAGAAAAATTCAGAAAACTTAATTTTAAAGACAGTAAAATCGGGATAACTCTTAATCTTATCCCATCATATCCTGCCACTGATCATGAGGAAGATGAAAAGGCAGCTAAAATATCTGATGGCTATTTCATGAGATGGTTTTTGGATCCAATTTTTAAAGCATCATATCCCGAAGATATGAAAGAAGTTTATAAAGAATTTATAGGTTATTTTGATTTTATAATGGATGGGGATTTGAAAAAAATATCCAATAAAATTGATTTTCTGGGTATAAATTATTATTCGCGTGAACTGATAAAGTTTTCTCCGGATTCGGATTTGAAATTCAAAAAGGTTCATGGAAAATTCGAGAGGACCGAAATGGACTGGGAAATAGTCCCGGAATCCTTATATAATCTTATATTAAGAGTGAGAAATGAATACACCACGATACCGGTATATATTACTGAAAATGGCGCTGCATTTAACGATAGGGTGACCAGAGAAGGAAAAATACATGATAATAAACGTATAGATTATCTCAAGAAACATTTATCGAAAGTAGCTGACCTGAACAGGAAGGGAGCGGATATAAGAGGGTATTTTCTATGGTCCTTAATGGACAATTTTGAATGGGGGCATGGTTATTCCAAAAGATTTGGAATTATTTATGTAAATTACGAAACACAGGAGAGGATATTAAAAGATAGTGCAATGTGGTATAAGGATTTAATACGAACCAGGATCATAAAATAATATCCTTTTTTTGCCTCGAAAAATAAATAAATTTTTAGAATGATAGCGCGGGATTTAATCATGACTGAAAAAGAAAAAATGTTATCGGGACAATTGTATCTTTCTTCGGACCAGGAATTAACAAAAGAAAGAAATTATGCTAAAAGATTATGTTTTAAATTCAATAAAACAGATCCGACCAGGCATGACCGGAAGATGGCAATTCTCAAAAAATTATTCAGAACAGATAATAGCTGTTATATTGAACCGCCATTCTACTGCGATTATGGATATAATATCATTGTTGGTAAAGACTTCTATGCAAATCACGGGTGCGTCATACTTGATGTAAACACAGTTAAAATAGGCGATGATGTTCTTTTAGGACCAGGTGTGCAAATATGTACACCGTTACATCCTATTGATCATAGTGAAAGAAACAGCGGACTTGAATACGGTCTTCCCATCGAGATTGGAAATAATGTATGGATAGGTGCAGGTGCAGTAATTCTTCCCGATTTAAAAATAGGAAATAATTCTATTATAGGTGCGGGCAGTATCGTAACCAGAGACATTCCTTCAAACGTATTGGCCGTAGGAAATCCCTGTAAAGTCATAAAAGAGATAACATAACACCCACACACATATTAAATTCCGAAAATGGAAATAACAACGGATAAATCCTAACGAAATATTTTACTGCATTAGCAAATTGCGTTAATCTGAAAATTTCCAATTATTTTTTAAAAATAACAGTTAAACAATCAATAATACTTGACTATCAAGAGTAAGTATGTTATTTTAGGAAAGCGTGTTCGAAAACGTGTTCCTTTTATTAAATAAATATCAAAAAGGCTGTCATGAATAGCAAAGAAATAGCTGAAATGGCCCGGGTATCCAGAAGTACCGTATCAAAGGTAGTCAATGATTATGCCAATATATCTGATAAAACAAGAGAAAAAGTAATCGAAATAATAAAAAAATATGGGTATGTACCCCAAGCTTCAGCCAGAAACCTTGCCGGTAAGTCAAATAAGATGATAGGAGTTTTTATTACGGATGTAAATCATGACAGCAAAGAACTAAGAGTTATTGAAAGTGATTACTTTTCTCCTTTTGCTACAGCAGCGATAGATTATGCCGATAAATTCGAATATAACATATTAACTCTGGTTATTGATAAGAATAGAAAATTTGATAAGGCAAGGAAACTTCTTTATAACAAAACGATTTCCGGAGGGATCTTTATAGGAGCAGAGAATAACGTGCAGGAAATTTTTGAACTTATAAGATCCGGATGTAAATTGGTAATAATAGATCAAGAAAGATACAAAGACAGAATAGTGGGCAAGCATATCATAGTTAATTCTAAAAATTTAGAAGGTGCATATAAGGCCACAAAACACCTGATAGAATACGGACATCGGGAGATCGCCCATATTTGCGGGGATATGAATAAATTTTCAGGTTTTAAACGACTTGAAGGTTATAAGAAAGCAATAGCTGAAGCTGGTCTTCCCATAAGGACAGAATATATCGCAGAAGGGGATTTTACAGAAGATAGTGGATATGAAAGTGCAAAAAAACTCCTTAAAAATAAAAATAAAATAACAGGAATCTTTGCATCAAGTGACAATATGGCTATTGGTGCCATGAGATTTATAAAAGAAATCGGACTTAAAATCCCCGATGATATTTCTATTGTAGGTTATGATGATATAAAGATTGCAAGTTATATTTCACCTTCTCTTACAACAATCAGGGTTTCAATTCTGGATATGGCATCAATTGCCGTAAAAAGTCTGATTAATTTTATTGAAAAAGATATTAAATCTTCTAGATATAATACTGTTTCTACAGAACTGGTAATAAGGCAATCCAGCAAAAGGGTAAAAGAATAGTTTGTTTGAAAGGTAATTAAATTTACTTAAGTATTTTTTTTACTTGATTAAGCGGAACTGTATTTTAAATGGAATGACTATAATTTCTATCTTTGTAAAAAGTATGCTTTTTAATAAATTTAAAAGAGTCACTATCCAAATAAAATATATAAATCAAGAATGATCGAGAAGGGAGGTAATTTATTGCAAATTAAAAAATGAGATTTGTCTAGAAATGATTAACCCACCAGGTTCACATCCTAAACAAATCTCAAAGAAATTTTAGCAAAGTTCGCAAAAAATCAAAAGGAGGATACAAAGATGAAGAAAGTACTCGTATGGCTCTTGGCCATAGCAATGATTGCAGTATTTTCTTTAGCAGGTTGTAAAGAAGAAGCTGCTGAAGAAGAGACAGCAGCTGAAGAAGAAACTACAGCAGAGGAAGAAACAGAAGAAGAAGAAGAGGTTGAAGAAGTTGATCCTACGAGTTTTGAGGGCACTATAGAATTTTGGTGTTTCGCTACTGAATTTGAGAATTTTATACCCAAATTCAATGAGGTTTATCCAAATATTACAATAAATTGGACCAATATCCCCAATGAGGAAATTGCTTCTAAATTGGAAACAGCTCTGGGAGCAGGAACAGGTGCCCCGGATGTATTCGTTGGAGAGATAGCTTATGTTAAGAAATGGGTAGATTCCGGTGTTTGGGAAAATCTATCTGCTGCTCCGTACAATGCAGAAGATTTATTAGGGGATACAACTCCATATGTTGTGGATGCAGGAAGAGATGCCGATGGTAATATAAGAGGCCTGAGCTATCAGGCAACTCCGGGTGGTGTATTTTACAGAAGGAGCATGGCTCAGGAATATTTTGGAACAGATGATCCGGATGAAATCGCTGCATTGATGTCTACCCTGGACGGATATATAGACATGGGAAGGACAATCAATGAAGAAAGCGGTGGAGAAAACTTCTTATTACCTGGCTGGCAGGATCTGCAGTGGTTCCCGTTTAATGCCCGCACCAATCCATGGGTATTGGATGGTCAATTAATGATCGATCAGCCTATACTGGATTACTTCGATCAGGCAAAAACAATTAGGGACGAAGGTCTTGATAACAAACTGGCTCAATGGTCAGCAGAGTGGTTTGCAGGTATGAATAGTAATATATTCTCATATGTTTTACCGACCTGGGGCTTGTTCTATGTTCTTGATCCCACTGTAAATCCAGCTGAACCGGAAGAGGGAGTGGAATATACTTCCGGCGATTGGGCCGTAACCGGGGGCCCGGCTTCCTATTTCTGGGGAGGTACATGGCTCGGTATATATAAAGATAGTCCGGTAAAGGATATTGCCTGGGAATTTGTAAAATACATTACAACTAATAAAGATTTCCTGAAATGGGATGCTCTGACTTATGGGGATTATGTTTCGGATCTGGCAGTGGTAGAAGAAATCAAGGATGACTTCTCATGGGAATCTTTAGGAGGGCAGAATCATTATGCCTTCTTCTATCAGGAAGCACCAAAAATTGATTCATCAAAGATAACAAAGTATGACCAGGAGATTCAGAACATGGTATTGGCTGCAATTACGGCATACGTAGAAGGTAATCTTACAAAAGAAGAGGCTATAGCACAGTTCAAGACAGATGTACAGACTGCTTACCCTGAAGTTAGTGTAGATTAATGTTGCAATGTAACAAAAGAAGTTTTTTAACTTCTTAATTACAGGAGAGGGTATTCACTTAGAGATGATTACAAAATATTAAATGAAGTTATATTTTTAAAGTGAATACCCTCTGTTATTAATATAATTATTTTTATGAAATAAGAGCGAAATGGGAAAGATTAGGTTAAGAAAAGATAATTATGGGTATTTGTTCATCTTACCCTTTTTCCTGATTTTTTTGGGACTTCAAATATATCCTGTCATATATACACTTTATCTCAGTTTTCAACAATATGATGGTATTTCAAAAGCTGAATTTATCGGTTGGGCTAATTATGGCAGGCTCGTTAAGGATCCTGTTTTCTTAAAGGCAATTATAAATACATGGAGAATATGGATATGCAATTTTATCCCGCAATTGATTTTTGGTCTGGGATTAGCAGTTGTTCTTACACAGGCAAGGATAAAAGGAAGAAATTTTTTTAGAGCGGTATATTACTTGCCTAATTTAGTAACAGCAGCATCGATAGGAATATTATTCAGCGCATTGCTGGGACGGCAGTATGGTACGATTAACCAGATATTGTTAAAGCTGGGCATTATAAAAGAGCAAATTTATTTTTTGGGAAGTCCGGGATGGTCAAGTGCAACTGTTTCTACAATATTATGGTGGATGTGGTTTGGTCACAGCATGATTATTTTTATGGCGGGCATAAGGGCTATTCCGGATCAATTATATGAGGCAGCCCGTGTAGATGGAGCAGGCGGATGGCAATCTTTTTGGAAAATAACACTGCCTTTACTCAGACCCATTATGATTTATGTACTGATAACATCTTTAATCGGGGGCATGCAGAATTTTGATATACCATATGTTATCGGAGAAGGAGTAACTTTAGGGACAGGCGAGCCACAAAAAGCATTATTAACTATGGTAATGTATATGTACAATACAGCATTCAGATGGAGCAATCGGGGTTATGCTGCTGCTATTGCATATGGTTTATTTTTCATAATTATGGTGTTCTCTGTATTAATTTTTGTCTTTATGCAGAGGAGAGATGCTGAAAGCAGAGGTATAAAGAAATGAAAAACAACATTTTAAAAGTAAAGAAATCCGGAAAATTATTTAAAAACTTTAGAATAAACATAGTTTTTCTTTTTATTTTTCTGATAATTCTGGCGGTAATTTGTTATATTCCTTTTTATATAATGATCATCAATGGAACCCGCACTACCACACAGATAAACATGGGGATAAGCTTATTGCCCGGTACCGGTACAGCAGAAAATTATATAAAAATGCAGCAATCCATGAACATATGGAGGGGCTTTCTAAACAGCATATTGATTGCTGTACCGTCCACTTTATTTGCTGGATATTTCGGTGCACTGACAGCGTATGCTTTTTCAAAATTTAAGTTTAGAGGAAATAGAATTTTGTTCTGGTTGGTTTTAGCAACAATGATGATTCCTACTCAGTTAGGATTGGTGGGTTATTATCAACTGGCCGGTAAATTACATTTAATAGATACTCTTTGGGCTATAATATTACCGGCGATAGCAAATGCCGGTACTGTATTTTTCCTAAAAATGTATATAGATGCGAATGTTAATGATACTTTGCTGGAAGCTGCAAGAATTGATGGAAGCAATGAATTCTATATATTTAACAGAATAGTATTCCCAATAATAACACCGGGTGTCGCCATGATGTCCATTTTAAATTTTGTAGCTTATTGGAACAACTATATAACACCATTGGCTTTGTTGAATACTAAAGATAAATTCCCTTTGCCGATCTTGATAGCTCTGGTCAAAGGTACATATAAACAAAATATTGGTTCCCAGTATCTTGCCGTAGGAATTTCTATAATACCAATAATAATATCCTTTATGTTTTTCTCAAGATATATTATCAGTGGTGTAGCTGCGGGAGCTATTAAAGAATAGCAGAAGTTATGGGATATAAATCCGCTCCGGATAAAAGGCTCAGTTGGTTGAAAAGTTAAAGCTATATCCAACAAATTCGAATGTAGTTTATCATATAAGATAATCTTATTTAAAAGTTTTGAAACGGGAATTACATTTTTCATTTAAGATAATAAGGAGGAAAGCAGGTGCATTCTAAAAAGAATCCCATTTACTATATAGATAAAGACGGGAAGTTTGTTATTGAGAATTATAATCATGCGACAACTTTTTCAAGTTTTTTACCAGCTGTCTCAGGTCTATACGGAAAGCCTTTGTGGGCTTTTTATGTGAACAGGGGACAATGCATATCATCAATAGGTATCAATAACAAAGATTATTCAATAATGGAATTTGAACCGGCCAATAAAGCATACCGTAAAACTTCCCTTCATGGATTCAGAACGTTTTTGAAAATAAAAGATGGCAGAAAAGTATTCTATTATGAGCCATTTCAAAATAATTATTATTTTAATAATATCTATAATATATCCCAGAAAATGTATATCACTTCATATGATCTCAGGTTAGAAGAGATAAATAAAACTCTTGGTATTAAAATTGAGGTATTGTTTTGTACCCTCCCCGGTGAAACACTGGCCAGTCTTATCAGAAGAATGGATATAATAAACATTTCAGGTAAGTCCCTTGAAGTCGAAGTTATAGATGGTCTCCCTGTAATAATTCCTTATTATCTGACAAATGATAATCTTAAAAACGAGAGTAATCTAAGACAGGCCTGGATGGGTGTAGAAAATTATAAAACCATACCTTTCTATAAGATTGAAGTTCTTCCCTATGATACTCCTGAAACACTTCATGTGGAAGGGGGAAATTTCTATCTTAATTTCAGTTTTAATAAAGATGAAAAAATTAATTTTTTAAAATTAATTGTGGAGCCATGGGTAGTTTTTGGAAGTACAACAGATTTAACATATCCGGAGAATTTTTTAAGGAAGGATTTTAACATTCCCAAAGAACAGGTCAGTGCGGGTACCACTCCATGCGGTTTTGGATACGAAAAAATTATTCTTGGAAGCGGTAAATCCAGTACAACCTGCACCCTGGTGGGCAATAGTGATAATTATGAAAAACTTAAAATATTTGTAAGTAAAGTTTTAAATAAAAAATACATTATAAATAAAATTGAAGAAAATAAGGAACTTATAGAATACTTGAAGAATCCTATTCTTTGCTCAAGCAGTTCCAGAGAATTTAATCTATACTGCGGTCAGACATTTATGGATAATTTTCTAAGGGGTGGTTATCCTATTCAGCTGGGTAAGGGCAAGCATGTTTTTTATGTTTATTCAAGAAGGCATGGTGATCTTGAAAGAGAATATAATTTTTTTCAGGTAGATGCCACGAATTTTTCTCAGGGTAATTCAAATTTCAGGGATGTGTGTCAGAACAGACGAAATGATATATTTTTCTTTCCATTTACTGATGACGCTAATATAAGGATCTTCTTTAATATTATTCAGCTGGATGGATTCAATCCTCTTGTACTCAGGGGATCAATGTTCAAAGCTAAAAATATAAGGACAATGGAAGGAATTATAAGTAAATATATTAAGAAAAATGACAATAATAATTTAAAAGAATTTTTGACTATACCGTTTACTCCGGGAAGCCTGCTCGGTTTTATTGAATCCGAGGAAAATAATCTGGATAAGAATAAATATGAGGAATTTTTAAATGAGATCCTGGCTGCCAGTAATAAAGAGGATATAGCTGAGTTCCAGGAAGGTTATTGGGTTGATCATTGGACATATAACAATGATCTTTTGGAGCAATACATTTCTATATTTCCTGATAAGACGATAAATTTGTTATTTAATAAAAATGATTTTACATTCTTTGACACCGCAGAGTTTGTGGTTCCGAGAGAAAGGAAATATGTTCTGACCGGCAGGGGAGTAAGGCAGCTAAATTCGGTGATTAAAATACCTGAAAAAGAAGAAATGATAAAAAAGAGGACCTCAGCGGCTAATGTGATGCGTACAAAATTCGGTAAGGGCGAGATCTATAAATGCACCCTGTTGTCCAAGATTATATGTCTTATTATAAATAAAGTAGCTTCGCTTGATCCGGAGGGTGTTGGTATCGAGATGGAGGCCGATAAACCAGGTTGGTGCGATGCGTTAAACGGCCTTCCCGGAATACTCGGCTCTTCTATAAATGAGAGTGCAGAAGTAAAGAGACTGGCGCTTATTTTACTGGATGTTTTTGATTCATACAGAATTAATATGGATAATAGAATAAAAGTTCCGGAAGAAGTATTTCTCTTCTACAGGGAATTGGAAAGTCTGTTTGATAAGAATATCAGTAAATATGAGTACTGGGATCTGGGCCATAGGGCAAAGGAGAATTTCCGTAAGAATACAATATTCGGCATTTCGGGAAAAGAAGAGGGGATCGGTATTGGAATGCTTATATCGTTTTTAAAGGCTGCTGTAACTAAAATTGATTGTGGTCTCAGTAAGGCTTATAACAGAAAAAGCGGCGTATATTATACATATTTTATAAATGAGGCGGTAGATTATGAAATAATTAAAAATAAAAAAGGTGATACTATAAAAAGCAAAGATGGATATCCATACGTAAAACTTTTGAAATTCAGGCAGAGACCCATACCGTATTTTTTAGAGGGGCCCGTTCATTTTCTGAGAGTAGAAAAGGATATCAGAAAGGCCAAGAAACTCTATTATTCCATAAAAAATACAGGCCTTTATGATAATAAGCTGGGAATGTATGTAGTTAACGATTATATAATGAATGAAACAAAAGAGATTGGAAGACAGAATATATTTCCCCGGGGGTGGCTTGAAAATGAAGCAGTTTTTTTACATATGGAATATAAATATTTACTCGAACTCCTAAAGTGCGGTCTATACGAGGAGTTTTTCCATGATTTTAAGAAGGTTCTGGTACCCTTTTTTGATCCTGCGGTCTATGGAAGAAGTATACTTGAGAATTCAACATTTATTGTAAGTACTGCACATGCGGATAAAAAGATTCATGGTAAGGGATATGTATCAAGACTATCAGGATCTTCAGCTGAGTTTCTCAGTATGTGGCTTCTGATGACGGCAGGAAGAAGACCGTTTTACCTCGATGACCTCGGAAATCTATGCCTTGAATTTAAACCCATTCTTCCCGGCTGGCTTTTTACAAATGAACCTGAGAATGTTGAAATTTATAAGGAAACAGGAAAAGAAATGATATCCTTACCCCGCAATACTTTTGCATTTAATTTTCTTGGCAAGACACTCGTTACTTATCATAATAAGGGAAGAAGGGATACATTCGGCAAATCACCGGCCTCCGTAAAACAGATCATACTTTATAAGTCAGAAAAAATCGCCAATATCCGGAACAGTGTAATAACCATACCTTATTCACAGTATATACGTGACGGTGCCATAGATAGAATTGATGTGTTTTTGAAATAATTCTATGGAATGAACAGAATTATTACGAGCATGTTATTTTTAGTTTTTTTTAGTATATAATATTAATGCAGCCGGTTATTAAGGAGAATGAGTCAAATTATTACCAAAAAGATATGTTTTAAAATACATATTTTTTTAATTATTATCTTTATTGTCACAGCGGCCGGATGTGTCCCGGAGACAGTTTTTAAGGAGGATGAAACAATGACACAATTTTCCGGAGAGGAAGAAATTATTTCCGAGGAAATCCCTGAACCTATGGAGGAGGAGTGGGTACTTGTATGGAGTGATGAATTTAACGGAACCGGGATTAATCCGGATAACTGGAGCTTTGATATAGGAACAGGAAATAATGGCTGGGGGAATAATGAGCTTCAATATTATACTGATAGGCCCGGGAATATAAGAATAGAAGATGGTGCCCTTGTGATAGAAGCCAGAGAAGAAGATTATGAAGATAGTAAATATACCTCTGTGAGGATAAAGACAGAACATAAACAATTCTGGACCTATGGAAAGATAGAAACAAGAATAAAACTTCCCCGGGGGAAAGGAATCTGGCCCGCTTTCTGGATGCTTGGAGAATCTTTTAATGCCACAAACTGGCCAGGCTGCGGAGAGATTGATATTATGGAGATGATTGGCGGAGGATCGAATGACAGCACCTGTCATTGCGCAATACACTGGGATAAAGATGGTTTGGTATCTGCAGCCGGAAGTACAATACTTTCAGGCGGGATTTTCGCTGATGATTACCATGTTTTCGGAATAGAATGGGATAAAGGAGCCATACGATGGTTTCTTGATGGTAAACAATATCATACTGAAAATATTACAAATGAAGATCAATCTGAACTGCATAATAATTTCTTTATAATTTTAAATTGCGCTGTAGGAGGTAACTGGCCTGGGAGTCCCTTGAAGTCTACAATATTCCCACAAAAAATGCATATAGACTGGGTAAGAGTTTACCAAAAAGTGTAGCTGCCTGAAAATATCTTCTTTATTTCTTTACATAAATCTTTTAATCTTATTTATAAATGCTTATGAAGTGTTTTGCTGCAATAAGGAGATATTATGAAAAAATACAGTTTGAACGGCGAATGGAAGATGAAAAATACCGGGGACAAAAATTGGGGAAATGCCCGCGTGCCAGGTTCTGTTTTCACAGATTTATTGCGAAATGGGTTAATGAAAGATCCATTCTATAGAGATAACGAAGACAGCGCTCTCGCACTTTCATATAATGATTTTGAATATACGAGGGAATTTGAAATTACCAGTAATTTATTAAAACATGATAAGGTATTTCTATACTGCGATGGTCTGGATACTCTTACGAAAATTAAAATAAATGATAAGTTAATAGCCAGCACCAGTAATATGCACCGCCGTTATGAGTTTGATGTAAAAGATATTTTACGGGAAGGCAGCAATAATATTCATATCATGTTTTTTTCTCCTACGCGTTACATTGAGCGAATGCAGAAGAAGTTACCGCTCATAAGAAGAATGAATGATATGGTAATCGATGGTTTTTATCATCTCCGTAAAGCTCATAGTATGTTTGGATGGGATTGGGGACCAAAGATTCCGGATTCGGGTATATGGAGAAATATTGGTTTAAAATTCTTTAATGCTGCACGTTTAAAGGATGTATATATCAGTCAGAATCATAAAAAGAATAAGGTTAAACTGGATGTCCGGATAAATTATGAAATCTGGGAACATGGGGAGTTTGATCTGGAGATTCTGTTGATTTCTCCCGATGGCAAAAAAATATGCAAAACACAACCAGTTGATTACCAGGGTAATAATTGCAGTATTAGCATTGAAATCAATGATCCAGAACTCTGGTGGCCCAATGGCTACGGAAGGCAGCCTCTTTATAGAGTTTCCGTAAATCTGAAGAGTGGAAATACAATACTTGGCTCAAGAGAAATCAGTACCGGCTTAAGGACCTTGACTGTAAGACAAAAAAAAGATAGATGGGGCGAATCCTTTGAGTTTGTAATAAATGGCTTACCGATTTTTGCCCGTGGAGCGAACTATATAATAGAAGACAATCTGATGTCGGGGTATTCGCGCATACGCACCGAAAGATTGATAAAGGATTGCACCGAGGCACATTTCAATTGCATACGTGTCTGGGGCGGAGGCATATATCCGGATGATTATTTTTTTGATCTATGTGACGAGTACGGTATCATCGTATGGCAGGACTTCATGTTTGCATGTTCCGTATATCCTGCAGATAAAGAATTCATAGGTAATGTTGAGCAGGAATTAACGGATAACATTAAAAGAATAAGAAATCACCCGGGTCTGGGTTTGTGGTGTGGAAACAATGAGGCGGAATGGATAGTAGATATGGTAGAAAAACACTCATTTCCCACGGTACAAATTCCTGGAGACAAATCATCACCTTCCATGAAAGAAATCAAGAAAATGTATATCCGGTTATTTGAAAAAATAATCCCGGAAATAGTAAAAAAATATGATCCGGATCGTTTCTACTGGCCTTCATCGCCATCATCGGGCGGGAAGTTTGATAAACCGAATGACGAAGATAGGGGTGATGTGCATTACTGGGATGTATGGCACGGCATGAAGCCCATTGACGATTATCGTAATCATTGTTTTCGTTTTACTTCGGAATTTGGTTTTCAGTCATTTCCTGGGATAAAAACAATAGAAAGCTTTACGATACCGGAGGATAGAAACATATTTTCATATGTGATGGAAAAGCATCAAAAGAACGGAACAGCAAATGGGAGAATACTGGCTTATCTTTCCGATACATTTAAATATCCCGGGGATTTTGAATCACTGCTTTACACGACACAGCTTTTACAGGCTGAAGCTGTGAAATATGGCGTGGAACACTGGAGAAGAAACAGGGGACGCTGTATGGGTTCGCTGTACTGGCAGCTTAATGACTGCTGGCCAGTGGCTTCATGGGCAAGTATCGATTATTATGGACGCTGGAAAGCTCTTCATTATTACGCAAAGCGCTTTTATTCACCTGTTTTAATATCCGGTTTCGAGCAAGGAACAAAGGTAAATATTTATGTCACCAATGATACAACTGAATATATTAAGAGTGTAATTGAATGGAAGTTAAGGGACAATGGTGCCGGTGTTATATTTGAAGATAAAAAAGGTGTGGAGGTGGGACCATTAAAAGCTAAAAACTGCCTCGCACTGGATTTAAAAAATATGATAAGTAAAGAAAATATAAGAAATGTTTATCTTGAATTCTTTCTAAATATCAAAGGGGAAATTGTGAGCAGCGGAACATTATTGTTTGTAAAACCTAAATACTTTAATTTCTTAAATCCTGAAATCAAGACATCTATAAATGAAATCAGGGACCAATTCATTATTACATTAAAAAGCTGTGCTTATGCAAAATCTGTTAAACTTGATTTAATTAAAGCGGACTGTAAGTTCAGTGACAATTATTTCGATCTCTCTGCGGGGTATATAAAAGAAGTTATAATAGATAAGTCCAGCCTGTCGTGTGAATTAAATATAAATGGAATAAGAGAACAGTTAAGGGTATGGAGTCTTTATGATATTTAGAATAGATAAAAAAAGATTTTTATTTAAGTGCACATGGCTTATTGGTTCAATTATAAAATAACTAAAAAATGCTTGACTACTCTGAAAGTTTTGTTATAAAATACTTGCACACGTGTTTATATAATAGAAAATCCAAGTTTGGGGTTGTTTCTACAAAAAGGGACAGCACCTTGTTCAAATGTTTTATTCATATGGAAGGGAGGTGAAGCGACAAAATAGTTTTTACGCCATAACTTTCAATACCAAAAAACCTTAAAAGGAGGTTGAATAGTGAAAAAAGTATTTTTATGGCTACTTGTTATATCAATGATTGTAGTTTTTTCTCTTGTAGGTTGTAAAGAAGAAGCTGCAGAAGAAGAAATGACAGAAGAAGAAGTAGCGGAAGAAGAAGAAGAAGTGGCAGAAGAAGAAGAAGCAGCACCGCTGGATATTCCATTAGGTTTTAGTTATGATCCAGCTATGGCCGCTGCAATTCTTGCCGATGCCGGATACGTTGATACAGATGGTGACGGACTTGTAGAGGCACCTGATGGTTCCAAGATTGAGCTTACTGTTACATGCCCGTTCGGGTGGACAGACTGGATGGAAGCTATCAGTGTTATAAGTTCGAGTGCCATGGAATCAGGCATCAACCTTGTAGCTGAAACTCCTGATTACGGAGCATGGAACACTGCACTTATGGATGGTACATTCAATGCAACCTTAAATAACTGGGCATCACTGAGCAATAGTCCATGGACGTTATACAATCTTTTATTCAGACATCCAATCGTAGACTTGATGCAAAGTGGTAACTTTGGTAGATATGATAATCAGGAACTGTTTGATTTAGTTGACGCACTTGCTGCAACTCAAACTGACGATATTGCTGGAATGCAGGATATATGCGGACAAATTCAAACAACTATGTTAACAGAGATGCCAATGATCCCGCTCTGGTATAATGGCCTATGGTCTCAGTGGAACGATTCGGTTTGGTCAAATTGGCCTTCATCTGCAGAAGATGCTCCCAAGAGCCTTCCTACTTCATGGTCAGGATACTGGCAGTTGGGTGGTTTAACAACCCTTGCTAACTTAGAGCCCGTAGAAGGTGTTGAAGCAGGAACAGGTACTTATGCACGAAATGAAACCCTGTATATGAGTGGTGCAGCATGGGGTGCATTTTCAGACTTGAACCCATTCTTACCTGGTACCAAAGCAAATTCAACAGGAACAATAGGACTTATGTATGAATCACTGTTCCAGTATGATCCTCTGGCAAATGAAATGACGCCATTCCTTGCTGAAAGTGGAGAATGGACAGATGCTAGTACTTATGTAGTTAAAATGAGAGATGGAATAAAGTGGACTGACGGCCAGACACTTGATGCAAATGATGTTAAATTCACCTTCGAGCTTGGCCAGACATATCCCGGAGGAATCTGGTATGCTCCTATGTGGGATTATCTGGATAGCATTGACCTGGTTGATGATTTAACACTTCAGTTTAACTTTACCGCACCTCTCTATCAGGAGTTCTCAAACAACCTGTACAATATCTTCATAGTTCCTGAGCATATCTGGTCTTCCAGAACAGAAGAGGACATAACAGCAGGACTCAATGAGAATCCAGTTGGTTCAGGTGCGTATAAGTGGGATGCTGCTGGTGTAGGTCCGGATAGAAATGTATGGACTAAGAACAATGATTGGTGGGCAATAGATGCGCTTGGTATAGATGTTGCTCCAAATAGAATTGTTGATATCAGATTCTCAAGCAACAACGTTGCTCTCGGTTCGATTCTAAAAGGTGAAGTTGATCTTTCAAATAACTTCCTACCAGGTGTTGCAGAGCTAGTAAATAAGGGTTATGTCAAATCTTACTACCCTGAAGCTCCTTATATGCTATCTGCTAACACAGCAGTTCTATTCTTGAACACAACTATAGCACCGATGAACGATGCAGCTTTCAGAAGAGCATTAGCTTTCGCTATTAATACAGGCGATATAGTTAATGTTGCTTATGCTAATCTGGTTCAGGCTGCTGATCCAAGTGGTTTACTCCCGAGCCTATCTATGTTTAATAATTATTAAACACTACTGAGGCGGTAAATAACTTGTGATGTAACTAACGCCCCTCCTACTAATAGCGGGAGGGGCGATATTTTTATAATTTTCTTTTACTAAGGAGGCTTTGTGAGACGTTATTTCGGGAGGAAGATAGTCGTTTACCTGTCCACATTTTTTTTAGCCGTGACTATAGACTGGGCAATCCCGAGATTCATGCCAGGTAATCCTATTTTGAATCTACTGACAAGGGTTGCAGGGCGTCCTGAGACTGTTCAACATATGTATGCTTATTACTCAAAAGTATTTGGATTGGATGTACCTGTCTGGAAGCAATATATTAATTTCTGGATTGCCCTTTTTCATGGCGACCTCGGAACAAGTGTACTTATGTTTCCCCAGAAAGTGTCAGCAATAATTATGAGAGCAGTACCCTATGACATATTCCTTCTGGTACCGGCAATATTGCTGAGTTTTTATGCAGGAAATAAATTCGGTGCCTTTGCAGCAAGAACTAAATGGCTTGATAACACTGTACTGCCGCTTGGATATATGCTTACGGCGACACCGTATATGTGGCTGGGTATCTTACTTGCATGGTCGCTGGGAATTGTGGCAGGTATTTTTCCTATAGCAGGTGCATACGGCTTTAATTTACAACCTTCCTTATCATGGGTTTTTATTTTAAGTTTACTGGAACACTGGTTTTTACCTTTTGTTTCTCTATTTCTGGTTTATTTTGGCGGTTGGGCAATTGGAATGAGAAATATGATTATTTACGAACTTGAAGCTGATTATTCTCATTACCTGGAAGCTCTGGGAGCACCCAGAAGCCTGGTTAGAAAATATGCATATAGAAACGCAATACTACCTCAAATTACGGGACTGGCACTCCAGCTTGGCGTAGTTGTAGCAGGAGCACTGGTTACAGAAGTTGTTTTTTCATATCCCGGTATAGGATACTGGATTTTACAGGCTATTCAAAATCAGGATTATTTCCTTATACAGGGATGTTTTCTCTTTATTATAATTATGGTATTAGTTGCTAATTTTATAATTGACATTGTTTATGTCATTGTAGATCCGAGAACACGGTTAGGAATGGTAGGTGGATCAGCATGACAGAACAAATCAATATCCAAAAATCGGAAAAAATGGATAAAGTTCCGGTCATAAAACCAAAAAAGATAAATGAATTCATTTATTTTGCTTTAAGAAATAATAAATTAAAAATCGGGTTAGGTGTTGTCCTTTTCTTTATTTTACTCGCAATTATAGGTCCTCTACTTACGAAATATGACTGGAATGCTTACATAGGTCCGATGTCCCAACCACCCTCGGGGGAATTTTGGTTTGGTACCACGACATTCGGACAGGATGTTTATACACAGTTTGTACTGGGCCTAAGGGCAGCATTCCTTGTAGGTATTATCGGTGGGGGACTCGGAACTTTTATAGGAATTATTATTGGTTTTGTCGCCGGTTATCGTGGAGGTATTGTGGATGAAGTATTGAATATATTAACCAACGTAGTTCTTGTCATCCCGACATTTGCATTACTTTTAATAATAGCAGCATATCTTAAAGTCAGAGGTATTATGATTGAAAGTATTTTTATTGGATTGACTGCCTGGCCGTGGGCAGCAAGAGCAATCAGGGCTCAGACTTTTTCATTACGTTCCAGAGATTTTGTTGATATGGCCCGGATGAGCGGAATGAAGCCTTTAAAGATTATTTTTACGGAAATCGCACCAAACATGATGTCTTATCTACTTATGACATTTATCCTCCAGTTTGGAGGCGCAATACTTATTGCAGCTACACTTGATTTTATTGGACTTGGTCCGACAAATACGATTTCACTTGGTCTTATGATGAACTATGCGGTTATGTGGGGAGCTCTTCAGTTTGGTAACTGGTGGTGGTTCGTACCGCCAGGTTTTGCCATAATGGCAATCGTGGGGTCTTTATATATTATGAATGTTGGACTGGACGAAGTTTTTAATCCCAAATTGAGGGAGATGTGAGAAAATGAGTTTACAAACAAAAAATCTTAGAGTATATTACCAGACGCTCAGGGGGGATGTTAAAGCACTTGATGGTGTAACATTCAACATCAAAGACGGAGAAATAATGGGGCTTGCAGGTGAATCAGGTTGCGGTAAAACCACACTGGCCAATAGTATTATTTACTTAACTCCACCAATGAAATACATAGACGGCAGCGTGGAACTTGATGGTGAAGAGTTGCCAATCTGGAATATGGATTTAATGAATACATTTAGATATAAAAAAGTTTCTATAATACCGCAATATGCAATGAATGCCATGAATCCTACAAGGAAAATAGGAAAGATGACAGCAGAACTTTTAGTTTCGAAAAGAGTCAGCTATAAAAAAGCCAGAACCGAATTAGAGAGAAGGCTGGACCTTGTGGAATTAAAAAAAGATATACTGGGTATGTATCCCATAGAGCTTTCAGGCGGTATGAAGCAGAGGATGGTACTTGTTCTTTCCACTTTGCTTAATCCTTCATTGCTAATAGCGGATGAAATAACATCGGCACTTGATGTTTCCACCCAGAAAGCTGTGGCAGAAATGCTGGTTGAATTCAGGAATCGAAAAATTGTTAAAAGTATGATAGTCATTACACATGATATTTCAATACTTTACCAGATAGCGGATAGTATTCTTGTAATGTATGCCGGAAAATTAGCAGAAAAAGCGTCTACTGAAGT
>Ga0265297_10000884_pt1 | contig 79015 bp, 56 predicted proteins | sample Munlanlwell13791_FD_192502 | JGI IMG/M metagenome (GOLD analysis project Ga0265297, IMG submission 192502) | Leachate microbial communities from a municipal landfill in Southern Ontario, Canada - Leachate well 137-91 | ecosystem: Engineered > Solid waste > Landfill > Unclassified | place...
TTGGGATCATGTTTTTGTCAGCCAAACACAAACAGACAAGAACTCACTGGTAGAAAAATTAAAAGTAACGAGTTTTCCAACTACAATATTAATTGCTCCTGACGGAAAAATAATTGCTCGAAATAAATCTATAAATGAATTAAAAGAAATATTAAAAAAGACTCTCTAACAGCAGACCAGACAATTGGAGAACCTGAGAATAGATATGATTTTTCCTTTATCGTCAAAATTTTTAACTTATATGTATGATTTATTGACATTAAAAGAGAATAAATATATTTGTATATACTTGCATTTAAATATTTTACACCTTATGGCATCTTTATGGCAATCTTTTAGATAAAGAAAATAATATTTAAATAAAATGCTATTATGAAAAAAGTCTACACTATTTTGTTATTATCGTTGTTCTGGCAAATTACTGTGTCACAAGCACAAGTCATTTCCTTAAAACCAGAACAAACAATTTTTGCCTTTGGCGGAGATATAAATGAAAAATTCGTAAAATATACGATAGAATTAACGAATAAGCCAAATCCGAAAGTTTGTTATGTTCCTACCGCAAGTGCAGATAATGAAGAGAATATAAAACTTTGGAGATATTATTGCAAGAAACTTTCAATTGAACCTTATATTTTAAAAGTTTGGATTTCCTCTGAAAACACACCGGAATCATTTGAGGATATTTTACTTAATATGGATGCTATAGTAGTTGGAGGAGGAAATACGGCAAATATGATGGGAATTTGGAAAGCACAAGGCATAGATTCAGTTATGCGAAAAGCATTGGAAAAAGGTATTGTACTAGCCGGTGGAAGTGCCGGGTCGCTTTGTTGGTTTGAAAATGGTACGAGTGACTGCCATCCAATTCAACTTAGTATTGTAGACGGATTAGGTTTTCTGCCTTATAGTCATTGTCCACATTATTCAGAAGAAGATAGGAAAGAATTGTATTTCAAAGAAATAAAAAGTCAAAGAATTAAAAGCGGTTATGCCTGTGATAATCTTTCCGGGGTTCTTTTTAAAAACGGCAAGTTTATAGAATCAGTTAGCTTAAACGACGTAAACCATTCTTATTATGTTGAGTTGAAAAACGGAAATGTAAGCGAAACAATGCTAACCTCAAAGATACTTATTAATAAAGATGCCTTGTCAGAAAACGCTTTTGAAAAAATGATTATTAACAAGCCCATTAGAGATTTCTCGGAAATTAATGATCAAAGTACACCATTAAAATCCTTTGTTTCTCTTCAGTATATATTTTCAAATGGTCAGCAATCAAAATATAAACAAATAGCTAGTTATTACCTTCAAGACCGTCTAAGTGATACTACTTTAGATATAAAAGTAAATGAAAGCCGACGAAATGCAATTCTTAATATAAAAATAAACGAAGTGTTGATTTATGAAGATTCGGTTGCTGGTGTTATAAACAAAGCATCTGCCGATTTTTATGGAGTATGGTATTTTTATAAAGAAAACGGTAAGTGGATGAGTGCGGGAGAAGATATTGGAGGCGAATCTATTTTTGAGGCGGAAATAACCTTTAGGGAGAAAGCTAAAAGGCATTTCGAAAAAGTAAATAAATTGGCTACTAACCGCTAATTTATGCTTTTGTCAGATGATTGCACGTCATTAAATAATGTTCATAATTTAATAATGGTTCAAACGGCATAATAAGAAGCGTAAAGTACAGAGTTTGAACCATTGCAACTTAAACCAGATAAAGATGAATAATATTATTGAAATTTCTGAACGAAATCAGAAGAGTGCAATAAAAATAATAAAAGATTTACGACTTGTAGAGACATGGGCATCTTATGGGGCGATAGCTAATTTAGTTGGTTCCGTTCGAATGGGACTACTCATGAAAAACAGAGATATAGATTTTCATATATATTCTGATGAATTCTCTATTTCTGATAGTTTTGGAGCTATTGCGACAATAGCAAATAATAAAGGAATTAAAAGAGTTGAATACACAAATCTGCTTGATACAGAAGAAATGTGTATTGAGTGGCATGTTTGCTATCAAGACAATAGTGATAATCAATGGCAATTGGACATGATTCATATTCTTAAAGAATCTCCTTATGCAGGTAGATTTGAAATGGTTGCTGATAGAATCAACTCTGTTTTGACAGACGATTATAGATATGCAATCTTATCTATCAAAAACAATATTCCCGACAATGAAAAAATAATGGGAATTAAAATATATCAAGCAGTTATACGAGACGGAATAAAAAATTATTCTGAATTTAAAAAGTGGGAAGAAAATAATAAACAAGCAGGAATAATTAACTGGATACCGGGCTAATTGTTTAAGAAGAAAGAGGATGGATTATAATAAATTAGAAAATCCGGATAGAGTAGCAGAATTGAATCCATTAAAAACCTTACAAAGAATAGGTTTAGGCCAGCACGATGTTTTATGTGATATTGGTGCCGGAACTGGTATTTTTACTATCCAGGCAGCTAAGATAACAGAGAATTCAGTTATTGCATTGGAACTCAATGAAGAACTATTAAATATTATAAATAAAAAAGCAAAGCAAGAAAACCTGACAAATATTAAAACATTAAAAGTAACAGGAGACTTATTCGATATTTATAAAAATACTGTTGACTTTGTTTTATTAGTAACGGTATTTCACGAAATTATAAATAAAAATATTTTTGTAACTGAAATAAGAAGAATTATAAAAAAAACCGGAAAAATAGTCATTATAGAATTTCATAAAAAACAAACAATTTTCGGACCGCCAATTGATCAGCGTATTAGTAGGAATTATGTTACTTCTTTTTTTGATTATTATGGATTTACTAAAAAAAATGAATTTGATTTAGGAGATAATCTTTATTGCATAGTTTTTGATGCTTAATTACTTTAGTGAATTAATTGTAAGCAAATCAATAAATATTAAAGTTAATATATATGAAAAAAGTCGTGTTAGTTTTGCTGGGAATATTTATTTTTCAATTCTCAGTATTTTCGCAGAAAATAGATCAATCTTCTATTGATGAAATAGACATTAAAAATATTTTTAAAGAGCAAGGCATAAATTTTTTTAAAAACCAATTTACATTAAATAAAGGTGAATATATAGATGTAGATATTGAAGTTTACGAAAAAGGAAAATTAATTGAGACTTATAATCAATTAAATGAGGTATGTAAACTCTTTGGGATAGATCTTGAGTCTGGAGATAAGTTTAATTATCAGGTTTCAAGAAAAGATACAACAGTCTATCATAGATTATATTTTTTTAAACAGAATGACACGTTGAAAACTGTAATTAATGTTCCAGGACTAAGTTCTTCATTTAAATATTGTATTTCAAAAGTTAAGTATAGTGATGTTTTTCAAATACCTGATATACCAAAGAATTTAGAGAAAAAAACTATTTTAGGCTTTTATTATGGAATATTTAAAGATAATAGTAAAGATTTCTTGGAGTGCCCTTCTGGATTAGGTCCAGATAAATTAATATCTACATTTGATATTGTTATAATGATCTTTGGAGAGAAAAAAAAGGATAATTTGATATAGGCGTTTCATTTTGCGTAATCAATATTATATTTACCTGATTATCAAAAAGTAATATTGAAATAATAAATGATTATAATATAAAATATTATAACTTTATGATATATTGTTAAATAATCGTTTGTTATGAACATTCAGGACAAAACCAAAGAAGAACTTATAAGCAAGTTAAAGGAATTACTTAAAGAGAGTGCTTTTCAAAATAACGAAAAGGAAAAACGTGCAGCCGAGTTAATTCTTGCAAATAAAGAACTTATCTTTCAAAATGACGAAAAGGAAAAACGTGCAGCCGAGTTAATTCTTGCAAATAAAGAACTTATCTTTCAAAATGACGAAAAGGAAAAACGTGCAGCCGAGTTAAACCTTGCAAATAAAGAACTTGCTTTTCAAAATGACGAAAAGGAAAAACGTGCGGCCGAGTTAATTCTTGCAAAAGAGCATGCAGAAGAAAGCGACAAATTAAAATCCGCATTTCTTGCCAATATGTCGCATGAAATACGAACACCAATGAACGGTATTTTAGGTTTTTCTGAATTATTGAAAGAACCCGGGCTTACTGGTGACCAACAGCAAGAGTATATTAGGATTATAGAGAAAAGTGGTGCCCGTATGCTCAATATTATCAACGACATTATTGATATTTCTAAAATAGAAGCTGGTTTAATGACCATTAATAATAAGGATACAAATATTAATGAGGAAATAGAATTCATTTATATCTTCTTCAAACCTCAGGTTGAAGAAAAAGGAATGCAATTTCTCTTCAAAAATAATTTACCTAATAAAGAATCCACTATTAAAACTGATAGTGAAAAACTTAATTCAATTCTTACTAATCTTGTTAAAAATGCTATTAAATACAGCAATGAAGGTACAATTGAATTTGGTTATATAAAAAAAGATGAAACCATTGAATTTTACGTGAAAGATACAGGACTTGGGATTCCAAAAGACAGGCAGTTAGCCGTATTTGAGCGTTTTATTCAAGCTGATATTTCCGATAAAATGGCTCAACAGGGAGCAGGATTAGGCTTGTCTATTTCTAAAGCCTATGTTGAGATGCTCGGCGGTAAAATTTGGGTAGAAAGCGAAGAAGGTATTGGTTCAATATTTTATTTCACGTTACCTTACAATACTGAACCGGGGGGGGGGAAAGTAGTTCGAAAAGTTGTTCCAGTGCAAAATGAAAAAAATCAGATTAAAGATCTGAAAATATTAATTGCCGAAGACGATGAAATATCTGAAATGCTGATTTCAATAACCGTCCACGAGTTTTGCAAAGAAGTTATAAAAACAAGGACGGGCAAAGAAGCTATTGAAATTTGCCGGACTAATCCTGACCTTGATTTAATTCTAATGGATATTCAAATGCCTGATTTAAATGGTTATGAAGCAACCAGACAAATCCGTCAATTCAACAAAGTCGTTATTATAATAGCACAAACAGCTTTTAGTCTGTCAGGTGACAGAGAAAAAGCAATTGAAGCGGGCTGTAACGATTATATTTCTAAACCCATTAACAAAGATGAATTATTTTCGTTAATACAAAAATATTTCAAGAAATAATTAGTGGTCTGAGAACCAGAAAAAAGAGCGAGGATACTTTTAAACTATATCCTGACATTAAAGAAGCGTTTTCGCTTGTGCGCAGCCTATAATCAAAAACATCCCAAAAATGTGGCAATTGCCAAACTTGCCCTGTGTTTCAACAAGGTTGCTGACTTTGGGTTCAAGTCTTTCAACACCATTTATGTCACAATATACTCCCACTATGACAAAATCCTAAATTATTTCAACAACAGAAATACAAATGTTTCCGCCGAGTCTTTCAATGCAAAGATCAAAGCGTTCAGGGCTATTCAGAGAGGTGTGGAATATAAATTTCTTCCTCTTCAGGCTTGCTAAAATTTATGTTTGAATTTTATTGTTCCACTTAATTTTAAATTTGATCCGTTTTTATATACCTTTTATTACTTTTTATATACTTTTTATTACTTTTTATTACTTTTTTATTACTTTTTATTACTTTTTTATTACTTTTTTATTACTTTTGTTATAAGTATTGATTATGAAATACTTCATTGCAGTGAAAATTACAAAATGTTCCCATATAAATTATTATCGCTCAAAAAAATGATTAATTGTTCTTGGAAAAACATATAAAAAATTAAATATCAATTAAGTATAATATATTTTTATTAAAAATTTACATTAAAATATTATCATATAAACAATTAACTTGCAAAATAAAAAGTCCATGGCAGACAAAATTCCATAGGCATATCAAGTACCTGCATAATTGTCAATACAGGTAAATGTGATGAGGACATACGTTGATCAATTTTTTTTGTATACAAATTATAACACAGACAATGAATACGGATGTATTACATAAACACAATATTATGAGACGATACTCTTATTTAGCATTTCTACTATTTATTTCCCTTCCCTACGTGGTCTTTGGACAGGAAAATATCCGCATTGGTGTGGAACAGGTCAACATTTCCCAGAAAGATAACGGGTATTGCTGCTATCAGTGGAATAAACCCAGAAATTGGGGGTCGATGCAGGCTATAGACACTTCCCTGCTTACGGTCGCTTATGATTACTCTTTCCCTGTCAAAGAAGAGGAGGGGTTTCATACATTAATGGATTTGGACATACTGCAAATCGGCAGCAGTGTTAACAGATTCTATAGTGCCTATTCCCAACGTGTCGATTCCATCGCGTTTAACTATCTGATGTCAATGGGGCAGAAGAATCTTGATTTACTCCAACCGGACTGGACGCCCAGCAGACTCAGACGTACGTTATATGACTGGATACCCGAAGGTGTCTATCCCCTGTATCTGGATGTTTATACAAATCATTCAACAGGCATAAGAACCGTCTCCTCAAGGTTCCAGTACGACGAGTATCAATATACAGAGAATACAGAGCCGTTTGAATGGACTATGGTCGCAGGTACGGACACTATCATGGGCTATCCCTGTAATAAGGCAGAAGCTACATTCAGGGGGCGTAAATGGATCGCTTACTACACTTTAGATATATCCTACAGCTACGGTCCGTGGAAATTCTCTGGTCTGCCAGGATTGATTCTGAAAGTCACAGACGAAAAGGAGTTGTTCCGGTGGGAGGCGGTCGGCATCACTAAGCCGAAAGATGAGCCTATATGTGAGTTTATGGCAGGATACTCCACTGATAAAAGGATATATGTATGGATACCGGACCATAAAGTCCGAAAATGTTCCAGAAAGGAGATGGAACGGCTTTGGAAAAGATTCTGGAATGCCCCTTTATCAATCCAGATTCTGGATAAAATGGAGGCTACTTTTGTAGACGGTAAAAAAGAGGTGAAAGTTTCCATTTCCGATCCGGTTCCCGATGATTTCTATCCGAAATTGGAGCTCGATCTTTAAACCCATGAGAAAAATTGTATTGATAGTCGCATTGCTGGTGATTTCTTATGCCGAATCGTTCTCCCAGATAGTGATAAGTGGTTCCGTAAAATATGCCGGGAATCTGTCTGTTGTGGATTTGGCCAATGTTATGGTAGAAGATCCGGGAACCAAGACGGTAATCGCCTTTGCCACCACCGGAGCGGACGGACGATTTAAAATCTCCTGCAAGACAGAAAGTAGCACGCTGACGATAACCGTTGCAGGGTTCAATATTGCGAGAACTACTCAGACCATAAAGGCGCAGTCTCAGGATGTAAATATTTATGTGGAATATCAGGAAATAACGCTCAAGGAGATTGTCATAAAGGCGAAGCCCATCAAGCGCACTGGAGACACCCTTACCTATTATGTCAGCCAATTCTCTGATTCTCTCGACCATTCCATTGGAGATGTACTCAAAAAATTGCCGGGCCTGTCCATCAATAAGGCCGGAGGCATCAAATACCAGGGAAAGGCTATCAATAAATTCTATATCGAAGGGATGGACATGATGGGCTCCCGATACGGGGTGGCAACTAATAATTTACAGGCTAAAGACATAGCCACCGTAGAGATATACGAGAATCATCAGCCTGTCAGGATGCTTAAAGACCTCTCCTTTTCCGAAAGTGCTGCTATTAATCTTAAACTGAAGGATAAATCGAAGGGAGCTCTGATAGCCACAATGCAATTGGGCTGCGGATATAAGCCTCTGATGTGGGATGAAGCCCTGACTGCCATGTTTTTCACGAGTTCATATCAGATGCTGGTTACCGCCAAATCAAACAATTCCGGGCATGATATCGTTTCGGAGTTATCGGAGCAGTATGGAGAATCTGCGCAGCTCTCACCCTATATGGGTGTATATTTTCCCGCGACTCCTAATTTGGATATGGAGCGTTACATGGACAATACCACTCACGCTGTTTCCCTTAACAACCTTTTCAAACTCAGCAAGTACAACACGCTTAGTGTCAATGGTATATATTGTTATGACAGGCAGACTTTCAAAGACTCTTCAATAACCGTCTATTATATGCCTTCTACTGACCCGCTCAAAATAAACGAAGCGACAATTCTAACCCGTAAAACAAACGATACCGAAGTGAGACTTAAGTATACAGGAAACAATGATAAACGTTATCTGGAAGAGGCTCTTACTTTAGAAGCAGAATGGAATGATACCCGAGGGTCTGTCCAGACATTGGGCGATGTCATCAATCAGCGTTTTGACATGACACCGAATATAAGCCTTAAAAATGTTTTCAATGTTGCAAAGACTATTAAGAATTTTTATACCCTCGCCTTCCACTCAACTACCTGTGCAAGCAGCCTTCCAGCTTCCATGATAGTCACCCCGGCCATCTATCCGGCCATCTTCGGATATGACCAGACGGAAGATGTGGATGCCCTTCAGATTATGACTAACCGGTCGTTTCACACCAATAACAATGTCAATTCTATGTTTGAAATTAAGACTGGATTTACGTTGAATGTCAATATGGGCTTTTCTGCCGATTATCGGAAGATGGAGAGTAGTCTTGGCTTGACATCACTCATGCAACTACCAGATTCACTTTGCAATGACATCAACTACAATAGGTGGGACATCAATGGGACAGTGGGTTTGACTTACAAATACAGAATATTGAACCTGTATGGATTCGTGGATATGGACTATGCTTTCATCACTGTGCAGGATAACATCAGGCAAACGCTGACCTCGCAGTCCAGGCCATTCTTCCGTCCCGTTCTGAGTATGGACCTGAGATTGGCCAGAAATCTGAAAATGAATGTTCAATCATCCTATTCCGAGGATTATGGTTCCATCACCGACAACTATAGTGGATACATAATGACGGACTATCGGAGCATAAGCCGCCGTGATGGTGTCATCGGTGAAAATCAAAGGCAGAATCACAACATCGAGCTGAAATATGCCAATGCCTTGTCGGCGCTTTTCGCATCGGCGGACGCAGTATACTGGTGGAAAAAATCGAATCTGATGTACGGTACTTTGTTCAACGGGATGCTGAGCAGCATCGAATCTTATAACATAGACAATATATCGCAAGGATACAGCGTAAATGGGAGGATTTCCAAATTCTTTGACGAAATAGCTACCATGTTGGAACTGAACGGCGGGTATAAGCAGTTTTGGATGGATGTCCTTCGCCAGGGGAGTGTGATGAATACCAATACGGCTTCTGTCAGTGCCGGATTCAAGTGGACTACCAACTGGGGTAGAAAAGTTAATACCCAATATAACGCAAACTATGTTTACAGCAAGACAGAATATAGTGACAACAGTACATCTATCAGCCCCATTAATTCACTGCATCAAAAACTTTCAGTTGATTACTCCATAATTCCGGGATTTGTATTCAACCTTACCGGCGAACACTATTTCAACAGTGCTATATTATCCGGTAGCCGTCACATACTATTCCTCGATGCAGCACTTACATTCAAGACCAAGAAGATAGAATATATGCTCGAAGCCAGAAATCTTCTGGGAACACGTACCTATAACAACAAATTAACATCTGATGCCACGGATTTAGAATACTGCTATCTCCTTCGGCCCACCTCGGTTATGTTTAAAATCAAATTCAGTATAAACTAAGTTTAAGTAATTTTATTGCTCCACCTAATTTTCAATTTGATCCGCTACTTGTTGTTTGCAAATAGGTTGTAAGGGCAAAAATTAAAAGAGAGCCAAACTGCGTTTAACTCTCTGATTTTTAATTGTGATCTGGAAGGGATTCGAACCCTTGACCCACAGCTTAGAAGGCTGTTGCTCTATCCAACTGAGCTACCAGACCAAATCCCTCTTTTTTAGAGGTGCAAATGTATGTATTTTTTTTCTTAATTCATAGCTTATTTGAACAGGAATGTTGCACAAATCTTCTTTCAGGCAAAATAATAAAGGAGAATGGACTCTATTCTTTTTTAAGTTTTTTTGCTATAAGCTCGATTCCTATTACCAAGACAATACCGATGATGAAGAATAAGATTGCTTGGATAATATGTGGATTCCCAGTAACATCAAAAGGGAGAATAGGGCGGTCTACTCCACTTTCGAGTACTCTTTTCCATGGCCATACTTTTAGTAATGAGCCAATCATAAGACCGGACATAAGAAACAAAGTGGCTTTGTAGTATTTTTTCATAAGCCATGACAGTAAGTTGGAAAATGATATTATTCCTATAACTGCACCAATAGCGAAAACAATTAGTATTATAAGGTTTAATTCACTTACGGCTTGCATGATATAAGAGTATTTACCTAATAACAACAATATAAAACTTCCGGAAATTCCCGGAAGAATCATAGCACATATTGCTATGGCTCCACATAAAAATATGAACCATAAGTTATTTGGAGATTCGCTTGGTGAAATAAGACATATTATTATTCCTATTGCCATTCCAGAAATGAAAGGGAATATATCGGTCCATTTTTTATCTTTAATACCCTTGATAATAATAATAGCCGATGCCAGTATTAACCCGAAGAAGAATGACCAGATAGGGACGGGGGCTTTTAGCAATAAATATTGCATAAGCTTTGCTAGAGAAAAAATGCTTATTATTATCCCGATTGCTACTGAAAATAAGAAGTTTCCGTTTATTTTTTTCCAAAAAGCACGGAATTGCCCTTTGAAGAGCATTTTAACGGCTTCAAAATCTATGCTTTTAATCGAATTTACTAATTCTTCGTAAATACCTGTAAGAAAAGCTATCGTACCTCCTGAAACTCCCGGGATAACATCAGCGGCTCCCATACATAATCCTTTAAGAGTAACGAGAAGATAGGAATTTTTATTTTTCATGCTATTGTGGTTCGATAAGATGTAAATGGGAAAGAATATCTTCAGTTAAATCCAAACTAAGATCCCATTTTTTTACTTTAATTGATAAATCGTATGGATTATTACTTGAGTTTTCAATCCCTACTTTAAAACTTGCTTTTGATAGCTTGGCAATGTATTCCATTGTAAAACAATATCTATTTGATATAGAAAACAAAAAATCAAATTTCTTATTTATAAATATATTTGCTTTGTCATTTTGAGGAGTGCCACAAGAGCTTATGTCTATTTTATTATTAAGAAATATAAAATTATCCTTTAGGCACCAATCCGGTATTTCCAGATTATATGGATTTACTATAATAAATGTAACATCAATTCCGTATTTCTCAGCTTCTTTGTTAATGGATTGAACGCTAGCGTGACAACTTGAATTTTTGAGATAAAGTATTACGCCAAGTGTTTTGGCTTCTTTTAAAGCTATTAATTTAACTTTTCTTTTTGGAGAAATTAGATTGGAATAGGTTTTTTTTTGTTTGAATGTATAGAACAATCTCATTGTATTCATCTGTTATATATAATCAAATCATTTTGTAAACGTGTCAAAGATAATAATATTAAAATATAATTGGTACTATTATTTATTAAAAAACAGCTAATAAGATTATTAGCTGTTTTTTAATAAATAGCGCAATCGTCTATTTGTATGCTCTTATTGCTGCCTGAGCTGCAGCTAAACGAGCGATAGGAACGCGAAATGGAGAACAAGAAACATAGTTCATTCCCATCTTATGGCAGAATTCTACTGATTCCGGGTCACCACCATGTTCCCCACATATTCCGACTTTAAGTTTCGGATTTGTTGTGCGACCTCCTTTTATACTCATTTCAATAAGGCGGCCTACAGAGCTTTGATCAAGAGTCTGGAATGGATCAAAAGGTAAAATTTTATTTTTTAAGTAATCACCCATGAAAGCTCCAATATCGTCTCTTGAAAAGCCATAAGTCATTTGAGTTAAGTCATTTGTTCCATATGAGAAAAATTGAGCTGTTTGTGCCATTTCATCAGAAAGGATTGCTGCACGTGGAATCTCAATCATTGTTCCATAAAGGTATTTTATGTTAACTCCGTATTTTGTCTCAATTTGTTCATGAACTTTATCACATATGTTTTTTTGAAAGTCAAGTTCTTTTACTGAAACGGTTACCGGAATCATAATTTCAGGTAGAGGATTAAACCCTTCTTTCATTAATTCTGCTGTGGCGATAAAAATGGCTTTAAACTGCATTTCACTTATTTCAGGATAGGTAATGCCAAGGCGGACACCACGGTGTCCCATCATAGGATTAACTTCGTGTAAGCTTTCTCCTCTTTTCTTGATTTCGCTGACTGTGATTCCAAGTTCTTTTGCGAGTTCTTCCTGTTTTTCAAGAGTTTGAGGAACAAATTCATGCAAAGGCGGGTCAAGAAGACGGAAAGTGACAGGTTTACCGTCCATTACTTTCATTGTCTTTTTCGTGGCATCAATTACATAAGGTTCTAATTCCTTAAGTGCAATAATTCTTTCTTCAAGTGTTGTAGAATGAATCATTTTCCTCAATTTAGAAAGAGGAGCTTCAGAGTTTTTTCCATAGAACATATGTTCAATACGGAACAAACCTATTCCTTCTGCACCAAATTCCATTGCTTGCTGGGCATCTTCAGGAGTATCAGCGTTTGTTCTTACTCCAAGTACACGGTATTTGTCAACGATGTTCATATACTCGACAAAACGAGGGTCTTCAGATGCATCCATTGTAGAAATAGCCTGATCATATACAAAACCTTTTGTTCCATTCAGAGAGAATATGTCTCCTTCATTATATATCTTTCCGTCAATAACCATCTGTTTACCCATTAATTTGTATGGGTTTTTGCCTTTAAGCATAATGTTTTTTTCTACTTGTTGAAAATGAACATCGTCACAACCGACAATACAACATTTTCCCCATCCTCTGGCAACAAGAGCAGCGTGTGAAGTCATACCCCCGCGGGCTGTAAGAAGTCCTTCAGCTGCACGCATTCCTTCTACATCTTCAGGATTTGTCTCTTCTCTTACCAGAATAACCTTTTCGCCTTTTTCGGCAGCTTCAACTGCGGCTTCAGCAGTAAATACAATTTTACCGACAGCTCCTCCAGGACCTGCAGGTAGCCCTCTTGCAATTACTTTTGCTTTATTTTCTGATTTAGGATCTAGAATAGGGTGCAACAATTCTTCCAATTGTGCAGGTGCAACACGCATTACAGCTGTTTTTTCGTCAATCAAGCCCTCTTTTAACATATCCATGGCCATGTTTAATGCCGCAAGACCGGTTCTTTTACCTACGCGACATTGAAGCATCCATAATTTACCATCCTGAATGGTAAATTCGATGTCTTGCATATCTGAAAAGTGGTGTTCAAGATTATTTTGAATATTATCAAGTTCCTTATAAACATCCGGCATTGAAGTCTCCAATGAATTTAAATGTTTGTTTTGATCGTTTTTAGTTGACTCATTAAGAGGATTTGGTGTGCGTATACCTGCAACAACATCTTCTCCCTGGGCGTTTATTAACCATTCACCATAGAATTTATTTTCACCGGTTGCTGGATTACGTGAGAATGCTACTCCGGTTGCCGAGTTTTCTCCCATGTTACCAAATACCATTGATTGAACGGTAACTGCAGTTCCCCATTCATCAGGTATGTTTTCTATTCGACGATATGAAATAGCTCTTTTACCATTCCATGATTTGAATACTGCTCCTATACTTCCCCATAATTGTGAGTATGCATCGTCAGGAAATTCTCTTCCAAGAACTTCTCTTATGCGTTTTTTAAATGTATCACAGAGAGAAATAAGATCTTCTTCTGTTAAATCGGTGTCGCTTTGATATCCTTTTGCTTTTTTTACATTGTGAAGAATATTATCAAGTTGAACGCGGATACCTTTCCCATCTTCAGGCTCAATGCCATCTGCTTTTTCCATTACAACATCGGAATACATCATAATAAGACGACGATAGGCGTCATAAACAAAACGTGGGTTCTGTGTTTTTGCAATTAAACCAGGAATTGTTGTAGAGCAAAGGCCTATATTTAAAACCGTCTCCATCATACCTGGCATTGAACTTCTTGCTCCTGAACGGCAAGATACAAGTAACGGATCTTTTGATGCTCCAAATTTCATCCCCATTATTTCTTCTGTAGCCTTAAGAGCTGCATTAACTTCACTTTCAAGTTCTTTTGGGTATTTTCCGTTAAGATTAAAGTATTCAGAACAACATTCAGTAGTAATAGTGAATCCGGCTGGCACAGGAATACCAAGTGTACACATTTCTGCAAGGTTTGCACCTTTACCTCCCAACAAATTTCTCATAGTGCCATTTCCTTCAGCACTTTTTCCGCCAAATCGATAAACTCTCTTTGTCATATTATTTTATGTTTATTAATATTTCTTATAAAAGGGTTGCAAATTTAATAAAAATTATTTTGTTTTTCTGAATACAAAATTAGCTATGAGTAATTAATGAATTTTTCATAATTTTGTTAATATGAAAAAACATGGTCTGATTATAACTATAATAATTTTATTAATGCCAATATTTTGTTTAGGACAAAATTGTGAAAATAACTCCACAAAAAAGAAAAATTTTGAAGAAATGAAGTCACTTTTAGTTAAAAAGATACATTTTAATACAAATATTCCTTCAATATCGGAAGTTAAGAAAGAACTTGATGCTCGAAATGTTGAATTCCATTTGATTGATGAGATAAATTGGAGTGCTTATCCCTACAACCCTGAGGTAAAATTTAGAATTGCATATTCTGATACAGAAATTTATCTGCAATTTATGGTAAAAGAGCATGATACTCGTGCCACTTTCGGGGAGGATGAGGGGTCTAGGCCTTATACTGATTCTTGTGTGGAATTTTTTATGATTCCTTCTGATAAAGATACTATTTATTATAATCTCGAAATGAATTGTATTGGTTATGGTACTTTTTCCGGAGGTGAATTAAGGCATAATAGAACAAAATTTCCGTACAAAGTTACTTCTCAAATCAGAAGAGAATCCACATTGGGAAATAAGCCGTTTGGTGAAAAAGAAGGGGATGTAGAGTGGTCCTTAATACTTGCTGTTCCAATATCAATCTATTCACTATCAGAATTTACACCTTTGACAGGTCGCAGTGTAAAGGCTAATTTTTATAAGTGTGGTGACAATATGAAAACGCCTCATTATCTAAGTTGGAATCCTATAGGTACTGAAAGACCAAACTTCCACACTCCGGATTATTTTGGTACAATTATTTTTGAATAGATACTATCTGTTTTCCATACACCATTTATATCCATTTACAAATATTTCTTCCCAAGGTGTAATATTATCTTTTTTATGTGCTTTAGGATAATAAGGCCAATTCCATGGTCTTAGGCAACGTTCCGGATGGGGCATCAATGCCAGATGACGACCGTTGTCACTGCAAATGCCGGCGATACCTTCAGGTGAGCCGTTAGGGTTTGCTGGATATGCATTATAAGTATATTTTAAAGCTACATTATAGTTTGATATATCTTTAGGAAAATCAAATTTCCCTTCACCATGAGCTACCCAAATGCCCAATTTGCTATCCATTAAGCTTTTAAGTAATATTGATGGTGATTTAGGAATGGATACTCCTACAAAACCGCTCTCAAATTTATGTGAATCGTTATGGCACATTTTTGGGGATTTGCTTTTCTCCTCCGGGGTAATGAGTCCAAGTTCAGCCATAAGTTGACATCCGTTGCATATACCAAGGCTTAACGTGTCTTCTCTGGCGTAAAAATTATCAATAGATTTCTTGGCTTTTTCATTGTAGAGAAAAGCACCTGCCCAACCTTTTGCGGATCCTAAAGTATCGGCATTTGAAAATCCGCCTACAAATACTACCATTCTTACGTCTTCAAGATTTTCTCTGCCGGAAATTAAATCTGTCATATGTACATCTTTTACGGCAAAACCTGCCATGTATAATGCCCAGGCCATTTCTCTATCACCATTTGAACCTTTTTCACGGATAATTGCCGCAACACAGTTTTCTTTGTCGCGCTTTATCTCTTTCCCTGTAAATCCTACCGGAAATTTATATTGAAGAGGCTGAAATTTATAATTATTATATCTTTCTTTTGCAAGAAATTCACCTGATTGTTTTTTATCGAACAGATAGGATGTTTTATACCATATATCTCTATATTTGTCTATATCCATAGAAATGGAATACTTATTGAGTTTTATATCAAGTGTTCTTTTGGTGTGATATTCTCCTATTTCGTAGAATGTAATTTGTTCTTTAACCAACTCTTTGTAAACATCACCTCTATCTGTCTGAATAATAATTCCAGGCATTTCGCTGAACAATATTTCAGTAGGGAAGGAGCTCAAATCAACATTTAATCCACCATCGGTATTGGCAAAACAAGATTCTAGAAGGGTTGTGACTAATCCTCCCGAAGAAATATCATGTCCAGAGAGAATCATCTCATTTTCAATCAAAAATTGAATTGTGCTGAAACACTTTGCAAAATATACTGAGTCTGTAATATCAGGAACTTTTGATCCTACTTTATTTAGTATCTGTGCAAAAGCTGACCCACCTAATTCATATGTGGAATTTCTATCAAATGGGATATATATTATGTCACTTTCTTTTTCAACAAGATTTGGATGGATTATTTTATTAATATCTTTAACCTGACCTATGGTGGAAATAATCAATGTCCCTGGGGAGAGAACTTTTTCTCCATCAGGATATTTTTGAGTCATTGACATTGAATCTTTTCCGGTAGGGATGTTAATTCCCAGCTTGATAGCAAAGTCACTTGCCGCTTTCACAGCATTATATAGACGAGCATTTTCCCCTTCATTTTTGCATGGCCACATCCAATTGGCACTAAGCGATATTCCACTCAACCCATCCTCAATAGGTGCCCATATTATATTTGTAAGCGCTTCAGCAATTGATATTCTGGAACCTGCAGCAGGATTAATCAATGCAACGGCAGGTGCATGTCCTATTGAAGTAGCAATTCCTTCTTTATCCTGATACCCAATTGCCGTTACTCCAAGATTATTGAGTGGGAGTTGAATTGATCCAGTTGTTTGCTGACAGGCAATAAGTCCTGTTACCGAGCGGTCAACCTTATTTGTGAGCCAATCTTTGCATGATACCGACTCAAGTTGCAGTAGTTGTTCTATATATTTTTCTATTGTAGAAGAAGGAATATTTAACAATTCCGGGATTGCGGAAAATTTAATATCAACACTTTTATCTTCCATTATTGTCTTTGGTGTTGAACCAAGCATGTCTTCTATCTTTAAATCAATAGGAGTTTCACCATTTTTGAAATTTTTCAATGTAAAATTATGTTCTCCGGTTGTTTCTCCTATTATATAAAATGGTGCTCTTTCTCTCAGTGCGATTGCCTTTAATTCCGGTACATCTTTGCTTTTCATTACAAGACCCATTCTCTCTTGACTTTCATTTCCTATGATTTCTTTTGCGGATAATGTCGGATCACCTACTGGAAGGGAACTGATGTCAATAGTTCCTCCTATTTCTTCAACTAACTCAGAAAGACAGTTTAAATGGCCTCCGGCACCATGGTCATGAACGGAAATGATTGTATTACAGTCACTTTCCGCAACTGCCCTGATGGCATTGTATGCTCTTTTCTGCATTTCAGGATTAGAACGTTGGATGGCATTAAGTTCAATGGAATTTGTATATTCTCCTGTAGCTACTGAGGATACGGCTCCACCTCCCATTCCAATTCTGTAATTGTCTCCGCCAAGAAGAATGACTTCGTCACCAATTCCCGGTTTTTCTTTTAAAGAATCTTTTTTCTTAGCATATCCTACACCTCCGGCAAGCATTATAACTTTATCATATCCATATATTTTTTCATTTTCTTCATGTTCGAAGGTGTTTAGAGAACCGCAGATGAGTGGTTGTCCAAATTTGTTACCAAAGTCAGAAGCTCCATTTGAAGCTTTTATCAATATTTCCTGTGGGGTCTGATATAACCATTGACGTGGCACTGTTTCCTCCCATTTCCTGTTTTCTTCAGTGAAACGGGGATATGATGTCATATATACAGCTGTTCCTGCTATAGGAAATGAACCTTTTCCGCCAGCAATTCTATCCCTTATCTCTCCACCGCTTCCAGTGGCTGCTCCATTAAATGGTTCTACAGTAGTAGGAAAGTTGTGTGTTTCTGCTTTTAATGAAATGACCGTCTCTACAGGAGACATTTTGAAAAAGTCTGGTTTGCTTCCCGAAGCCGGGTGAAACATATTTATCATTGGGCCCTGAAGAAAAGCACAATTATCTTTATAAGCGGAAATAATATTGTTTGGATTAATTTTAGAAGTCTTTTTTATCATTTTGAAAAGGGAAGATTCCATTACTTTTCCATCAATAATAAAAGTTCCGTTGAATATTTTGTGACGACAGTGTTCAGAATTAACCTGTGAAAAACCAAATACTTCTGAATCGGTAAGAGGTCTTCCCAATTTTGTACTCAGGTTTTCAAGATATTTTATTTCCTCTTTTGATAGGGCTAATCCTTCTTTTTTATTATATTCCTCAAAATTAGTTATATAAATGATTCTCTCCGGTTCTTTGTCAACAGTAAATATTTCCTGGCTTAGATCATTGTACAGCCTTTGAAGCATTTTATCATAATTTGTATTTTTGCTTTCAATAGGAAAATATTCTTCGATACGCTCTATCCCTTCGATGTTCATATTCTGTGTTATTTCAACAGCTGAAGTGCTCCACGGGGTAACCATTTCACGTCTTGGACCTATGAACAATCCTGATACTGTGGGTGAATTGATTTCTTCTGCTTCAGAAAAAAGCCAATTAAGGGCGTCAACTTCGGCTTTACCGATTACTTTTGTGGATTTTACGGCTATAACCGTACCTACTTTGCATCGAAAAAATAGAATCATGATTTTGTATTTTTTTTTACTTGAATGGGCAAAAATAATGCATTTTTAAGAGATAATAAGAATAATTACTCAATTTTGCATTCAAATGAATAAAAAAAGAAGTATGATTTATTCCCAGTTAGAGTACGAACAAGAATTAGAGTGGCTTTTTACTCAATTTCCATCATATCAAACTGTTGGGGGAAAGGCATATAAGCCAGGTCTTGATACGATGAAAGAGTTTGATTCCAGACTTGGATCTCCTCACAAATATTTTAAAACAATACATGTTGCCGGTACAAACGGAAAGGGTTCCATTTCGCATATGCTCGCTGCTGGCTTAAGTGCTTGCGGATATAAAGTAGGACTTTATACTTCACCTCATCTGATAGATTTCAGAGAAAGAATTAAGATATGTAAAAACAGTGAGTATGAAATGATTTCTAAAGAGGAAGTATTTAAATTTATTAATAAATGGAAGTCATTTTTCATTGATTATAAACCTTCTTTTTTTGAAATAACTACAGGTATGGCATTCGACTATTTCAGACTGGAGAATGTTGATATTGCTGTAATTGAGACAGGGCTTGGAGGAAGACTGGATTCAACTAATATAATTACTCCTATTTTGAGCGTAATAACTAATATAGGATTGGAGCATTGTGAACATCTTGGAAATACTTTGCAAGAGATTGCAGGGGAAAAAGGGGGAATAATTAAAAAAAACATACCCGTTGTTATTGGTGAAACTGTGCCTGAAACATTGGGCGTATTTAAAAAAATAGCAGTTGCCTGCGAATCTAAACTTTATCTTGCTGAAGAAGAAACGGAATTTTCAATTGACTTGTTAAAGAGTGACCTTAAAGGGGAGTATCAAAATTATAATTTAAGAACGGTTTTTTGTGCTTTTAAAGCAATGTCATCAAATAATTTAATTTCTCTTTCATGGTCAAGGTTTCTTGAAGGAATATCGATTGTTACATCTTCTACCGGTTTGAGAGGTAGATGGGAAACTCTTTGTGATAATCCGAAAGTGATATGTGACACAGGCCATAATGCTCATGGTATAAGATGGGTTTCATCACAGTTGGAACATATCCGAGACAACTATGATAATATATACTTCATATTTGGTATTGTTGCAGATAAAGATATTGATGCCATAGCCCATTGTCTTCCAAAAAATGTGGAATATATCTTTACAAATGCAAATAGTGCAAGAGCTTTAAAATCATCTGTGCTGGCGAAAAGACTGGAATGTTATGGATTCAAAGGGGAAGTTACTTCTTCTGTTGCAACTGCTGTGGACTTGGCACTTAATAAAGCCTCTTCAAGAGATCTTATCTTTATTGGAGGCAGCAATTATGTCATTGCCGAATTATTATCCTTCGCTGCTGCTGACGTTAGATTTAAGAAAAGCTAACAATTCATCCTTTTCTGATTCAGATAGAGTCTTTGAAACATTAATTTTCTCTTTAATGTGACATTTCATCCCTCTTACACTTGATTCGGAGGTGTTAAGTACTTTCGAAATGAATTCCGTATCAGATTTCAGAAAAGATAGAAACAGTAAACATTTTTCGTTTCCCGAAAATTCGTTGAGGCTCTTGAATACCGGGTTAAAACTCTCAACAATTTTGTTGTCAACAATGTTGGTCAATTTTTTTCTATATTCTTTTTTTATTTCGGATGAGAGCATATTGTAGTCTGAAACAAGATTGCAAGATGTATTGTGGTTTTTTGCAATTAAAAGATAAACTCTCTCCTGAAATTCCGGAAAAAGACCTAATGAAGTATCTGTGAAGAGTTTTAAAAATTCTATTTCCCTGTTTTTTAGGTTTTTCACTTCAAGAGAGATTCTGTCTCTCTGTTTCCGTCTGTTAATCATATGAATTCCACCTAAAATCATGGCAATAACTGACAGTACAAGTATAATGAATGATAATATAATGATATTATGTCTATGCTTTAACTCTAAATACTTTTGTTTATTCAGTGCTGAATCATATTTTTTCTCAAGTTCAAGTATTTTGTTGTCACGTACTTTATCTATCTCTTCATAATGTAGTGGTTCTATTGATTTAAAAACCATTTCTGCTTTATTGTACTCTTTATTATGATATAGAATTCTTGTGGCAAGAGTATAATAATCATAATTTTGAAAATCGCTGTTATTTGCAATCAGATTTACAAGTTTAGTTGCATGTACTGCTGCACTATCAATGTTATTCATTTTTTCAAATAGCATTGACAGTAGATATTCCTTATTAATTTCTACTGATTTATCATCTACTTTATACTGATAACAATCAATAATTGCAGATTTATAATCTCCGGCAACATCGAGATAAGCCACTTCAACGCTTTTAACATTGTTATATAATTGTTCGGGAATATTTTTAGTCGAAACAATCTCATTAATCAGCTTCTTTGCATGATCATAATCCTGTAACGACAATTCCAAGTAACAGAATTTAATTAATATATTTAGGTAGTTATAGTTCCAGTTTATTTTTTTACATAAGTTATACTCAAGTTCAAAATATTTTTCTGCTTCAATTAAATTATTTGAAGACAAATTGATAAGCGCCAAATAATCATAAATGAAGACAGCCAGGTAATTATCCTTTATATCTAAATTTTCATATACTTTTTCTGCCTCTTTAAAGTAAGTATAGGCAGAAGTATTTTTTGGATTCAGTCTGTATAATACAATACCTTTATATAGTAATGCCCTAGTATAGTTATATTTATCCTTACTATTTAAGTACCATTTCAGACTATTAGAAATTATAGAGTCATTTTTAAATTCTACATAAGCTTTATCTCCAAAAATAGTATAGAGCAGGTCAAAATATGCCTTGTTCTCATTTGAGAGTTTTTCATTTTTAAAGTGTTGTAATGAGTCAAATGCTGCCTCAGTATTGATAGTTACATCATTTTCATCTTCACACCAGATTGCATTGTCCAAATCGGACATTTCTTTGTGAAAAATATCATTCTGAGTATTATTAGTTGTACAGCTTAAAATACAGGAGGCGGCACAAAAGAGGGTAAAAGCTACTTTAAATTTCATAATTGAGTATAGGGCAAATAGTAATGGTACATTTTAGATACTATTTCATATTCTCCACCATATTTTATATTGCTATATTTTTTTATTGAGTATATCCAGGCTCTTTCCCAATCCGCAAGGTGACTGTAAAAGTCATTTGCACGAAGAGATTCACGTCCTGATCGGCGAGGGAGTACCTCTTCATTGTAAGATGCAAATGTTCCGTTTACAATTTTTTCCCTAAGCATGGCATAGAATTTTTCCCATCGGGGAGCATAGTACTCTCTGATAAGACCACTCCATTCTTTCCATGCATAATCAAACAATACTTCAGGCTCTGGCTGACCGCCCCATTGTGTTACAAGCATAGAAACATTAAAGTTATAAAGTTTTCTTTCGTTGTTGTCAGTTGCCCATGCCATTGCCTCATTATATTTTGCCTCAAAGCTATATTCCTGTCTTGTTTTTAGAACTTTATCAAGATCATACAGAAGTTGTATGAATCTATTACTGTATAGGTCAAATTTATCTAAATCTCCTTCATTGAAGGCTTCAGCAGCTTTTTTGTGAAAGCTTTGTCCTAAATTTGACATCAATTGTCTTTGGAGGTCTACAATATCAAATAGATATCCTGACGAATTTCTCATTTTTTCTCCATTTTCTGCATCTTTTACTGCATTTAAAAGTAAATTCTGAGCTTTCCATAGAGATTCTTGATTGTACGGAATATTGAATCCTCTGTTTGGACCTGATTTTTTGGGGATAACTGCCGGTCGCGCAGCAACAATAGAACTATTTTCCACTCCATTGGATCCGCTTGCATAAGGGTTTTTCAGTAGTAGCTTAAGCGCTTTGTATGCATTTTCTGAAGTACTGCCGTATCTTCTTATCGAGTATGTTCTAATCCATTTGTTCAAATCTACACTGTCCTTATGTATAGGCATTTCAAAAGCTAAATCATAATATATTGGGTTTTGTCCCAATCCTTCCATGAAAAGTCCTGACCCTACAATATTCTTTCCTAGTTTTATTGCATTGTAAAATTGATTGGTTGCTAGAAGTTTCAAATCTCCATGCATATTTATCCTTCCACCGAAATTATGAAGGTTACCTACAACATATGGATATCCCCAAAAGGCCTCTTTGACAGCATCTTGACTTGTTTTATAATATGTATCGGAAATATCCAGAATAATAAGATCTTCCATAGGAATTGCTTTAACAATAGCTTCAGTAGGACTCCAACCTTGCATAATCCATATTGCCTTAGGATCAAAATCTTTATATAATTTTAAAACGGAATTGGCTACAGCTTCAAAATATTCTTTATTTGCAGATACCGGTTTACTTTCATGGAATGGGTCTGTAGCATAAAACCCGTGTGAACCGAAAAGTTTATCTTGTTCTTCAAACAATATTCGACCGAAGACCTGAAAAAGAGAATCCGTAGGATCCAATTGTGCTACCGGTTTAAATCCACACCAAGATTCTTTTAATTCTATTTTTGCATCAGGAAACTTTTCTATGAACTTGGATGGAACACATCCAGAATATCCTTGCTGAATAGGGTGCATACCCAATTCAATTTCGCGGTCAATTATTTTTTTACCTAATTTTATATGACTTTTTATCCAGCTTTTTGGAAGAGGACCACCATAGCTTTCAATGTTTGTCATCCATTGCCATGCAAAATATGAGGGGCCTACCAAGTATTCTCTTGCTTCTTCTTCTGTATATCCTATCCTTTGCAATGCATTATACCAAACTCCTTCCAATCCAACTATACTTAACGGCATATTTACTCCATTCATTGCCATAAAGTCTATTTCTCTCTGCCAGCGTTCCCAATTCCACCATGTTGTCGAATAGCTGAACGAACAATAATTAAAAAATGAACGGTATTTAGCATTTATTTCTCCGTATTCGGGAGTTAAAGGCAATGGAAGAACTTCCGGCATATCGAGTTGATCCCCACACCATGAAAGAGATACTTTACAATATTTTTTAAGATATTGGTGATATGCGACCGCTAAAGATATGGTGTTGTTTCCCTTTAACAGTACTTTATCATCAATTGAAGAAATCTCAAAAACATCTTTTCCGTCTTTTGACTTCATTATCTCAAGAGAAAAACCAGAAACATAGTCTGGTGTTATTCTAGCGATAATTCCTTCAGCTGCTTTAATCTTAGGGTCAGTAAATGTACTTGAAGTTGTAATAATTATTATAAGGGTAAACAGAATAATTTTTTTCATTGGTTAAGTTTATTGATGTTAAAAAGTCCATATAAATAAAGATATTGCAATAATTATCCCGGTAACTATTAAATTAATAAGACAGTAACCCATAATATCTTTTGATCCTAGTTTTGCAATCGCAAGAGCAGGAATAGCCCAGAAAGGCTGAATCAGATTTGTCCATGCGTCACCCCAAGCAATAGCCATTCCTGTAATAGCTGGAGAAACACCAAGAGCAGCACCGGCTGGCATCATAATAGGAGCCTGAACCGCCCATTGTCCTCCACCGGATGGTACAAAAATATTTACTATACCCGCACTTATAAATGTCAGAATAGGGAAGGTATGTTCATTTGATATGGCAATGCATGCATTACTGATTTCTCCGGCAAGAGAAATGCCTTCGGAAGAAATCCCGGTCATTATACCCATAATTCCTGCGTAGAATGGGAATTGAAGTATAATACCGGCACTTCCGGAAGCTGCCTTGGTAAGGGATTGTACATATGCAATAGGAGTTTTGTGAAGTATAATACCCAGGAAAAGGAAAAGCATTATCACAGAGTTTAAATCGAGAGATTTTCCATTTACAAATAAACTTATTATCAGATACCCCAGACCCATGGCAGAAATTAATAAGCTGAGAAATTTGCTGTTTTCAGCCTTTTCTGCCGGAGTTGTAGCAATGAAGTTCTCTAATTCAGCTTCCTCTTCAATTAATTTGGGGTTAATTGATATAACATTTTTTCCCCTGGGGTGCATAAGTGAATTTACTATTACCAATGCCAATATCAAAATTCCAGAGAGAATTAAATTGTTTATTGATAATATTGTTTCATTAATAGGTATAGGTTCTTTAACTACTCCCATGGTAGCTTCTTCTAAAGCGGGACCAGCCGTAGCGAGAGCCAAAGGGATAGACCCGGAGATACCTCCATGCCATACTACAAAACCACTATATGCTGATGCAATCAAAAGTCTGTAGTCGACACCTTTCATCTTTCTGGCTATTGATTTAGCGAATACCACACCTACTATAAGTCCAAATCCCCAGTTTATCCAACAAGCAATAGCTGAGGTAAAAGAGACAAGAGCAATAGCACTGACAGGTTTTTTGGGGAGAGAAGATAATTTATCCAACCATTTTTTTATCTGAGGTGCATCTGCTAAAGTTGATCCGCAAACCAAAACTAAAGCCATCTGCATGGAGAACGCCAATAACTCCCATACACCGTTTCCCCAATTTGTTAGAACTTCAAACGGATTCTGTTTAGTTATAGGTATTGCAATTATAAATGCGATGAATGTTAAAATAATAGCGAAAATGAATGGTTCTGGCAGATATTTCTGTACAATTTTAACGCTGAAGTTTATAGCTTTTCGAAACATATTAGGTTTTTTTACAAATTTAAAAAGAAAATAGATACTTTTGCGCCCTAAATCATAAAGGATTTTGGTAAGAGTGTATGAGATTTATAATCAGTTCAATATTTAGACCCAATTTTTTTGAACTATTTAAAAAAGGTAAGTATAATAAAGAAACATTTTTATCTGATGTGGTTTCCGGTGTAATTGTTGGTATTGTAGCATTGCCTTTAGCTATAGCATTTGGTATAGCATCAGGAGTTACTCCACATCAAGGTCTTATTACTGCGGTCATTGCAGGTTTTCTTATTTCTTTTTTTGGAGGAACAAATTACCTTATCGGGGGTCCCACTGGTGCCTTTATTGTAATAGTAGCAGGAATTGTTTCTCAATATGGGATGCAAGGATTGATTATCTCTACAGTTATGGCAGGTATTATTCTTATCATAATGGGTGTCTTCAAACTTGGGACGCTTATTAAATTTATACCTTATCCTATTATTGTTGGTTTTACTTCAGGTATTTCCGTCGTAATATTTTCTACTCAGATCAAAGATTTTTTAGGAATGTCTATCGATAATGTTCCATCTGAATTTTTAGGGAAATGGGGAAGTTATTTGAGCAATTTATCCTCAATATCCTTAACAGAGACAGTGATGAGCATCTGTTGTCTTATGATAATTATTTTTTGGCCAAAAATAAATAAAAAGATTCCGGGTTCACTTATAGCAATAATATTTGGTACAATAGTCTCTTTGCTCCTTTCCAGATTTGCAGGAATAAACTTTGCAACTATTGGAAGCAAATTTCCCGAATTAGCTGGTGGAATATCAATACCACAACCTGTGGCCCCTAAAATTAATTTTGTTACAGCCAAAAATCTGGTTCAGCCAGCATTTACAATAGCTATATTATGTGCAATTGAATCATTGCTTGCTGCGATGGTTGCTGATGGTGTTACCGGTAAACGTCATAATTCTAATACTGAGTTGATAGGTGAGGGGATAGCAAATATAATTGTCCCATTGTTTGGAGGAATTCCGGCAACAGGGGCAATAGCAAGAACAATGACAAATATTAATAATGGCGGAAAAACTCCAGTGGCAGGTATTATACACTCAATAGTACTATTGCTAATATTCTTGTTTTTGATGCCATATGCAGTATATATTCCACTTTCATGTCTAGCAGCAATTCTTGTAATGGTTGCTTATAATATGAGTGAGTGGCGTACATTTAAATATTTGCTAAAAGCAGATTTTGCTGATGTGATTGTATTGTTGATTACTTTTTTTCTTACTGTCCTTATAGATTTGACTGTAGCCATCGAAGTGGGATTGGTTATGGCTATAATTTTATTTGTAAAACGTGTTTCAGAAACATCAAAAATTACTGTTCTTGAACAGGATTTTATTGCTGGCACAGAAAATGACGAAAAAGCTCAATTGGCAGATACAGAGCATCTTAATATACCAATTGGTGTGGAAATCTTTGAAATTGACGGTCCTTTCTTTTTTGGACAAGCAATCAAATTAGATGAATTGGACAGGGAACAAAAAAATAAGCCTTCAGTTCGTATTCTAAGAATGAGAAAAGTTCCGTTTATTGATTCCACCGGATTAAATAATTTAAGGAATCTATGTAAACGTTCAAAGAAAGAGAATATTAAAGTCATTCTTTCGGGAGTAAATGATAATGTGTACGCTTCACTTGAAAAAATAGGATTGTTAGATGAACTTGGTCGTGATTTCGTGCATTCTCATATTATGTCTGCAATGGCAAAAGCAACGGATATAATAGAAACCCAAAAATTAAATAAATAGTTTTTCTGCCTGTGCTACTGCACTTTCATCATCTGGTGATAAAATCAGTGAGGGCTTCAAATAAACTATAGAATGTTCTTTTTTAAAAAGGTAATCACCTCCACCTGTGATATTTAGCATTGTAACAGCTTCACGAGGCATTTTCCCTGTATCAAAAGTTTTTATCATCCCTGCAAGAGCAATTGCTGCTGCAGGATGGATGTCTACCCCTTCTTGATCCCGGAAAAATTCCTGCATAGGCACGATGTCTTCGTTGCCCGCTATTTCAATATGACCACCAGCATCAGATAGTGCGTCAAACAATCCACCTTTCAATGAATAAGGAGGCCTTCTGTTTGAAAGAACCTTAGCATCAATCTGTAAGGCTTTTTCACGTGATAGATTCTCATCCATAGGCAGCAATTGACGGCTGGATGCTTTCCATGCATCATACATAGGCGTAAAAGGAATATTTTGTGAGGGGAAAAGTTTCATTTTGTTTGTACCATATTTGCCGCTTTCTATTAAACGTAGATTTGTTTCCCATGCAGCTATTGTTCCGGTTCCACTTCCGATAGCTTGAAAATAACAGTCAGGAATACGGCCTATTGTTTCTACGGCTGAGAGAACGGTAGTACCCATACCATCTCTTCGGGCAATATTTTTAGCTCCACCTTCTTCAATAAAAATTGGTGACGTGCATAATTTATTTGAAAGCGCAATAGCATCAAAGTAATCAGATCCTTTTGGAACACATATCATTTTAACACACTTATTAAGTGGCTTTTCAAACCATAATGCTTTGGCGCAATCCTCAGGAACACATATAAGAAGTGGAATTTCATTATCGGAGCATACTTTAGCAAAAGCTCTTGCAGTGTTTCCGGCTGAAGCGACAACAAGAATTTTTTTGCAATTTTCAGGTAGTCTTGCACATACTGAATAGGCTTCTGTCTCTTTGAATGAGCAAGTGCTCATTTGTGCCCCTATTTTTGGCCAGTATCCTGAAAATGAAATATATAAATTTGGAAGCCTCAATTTTCTTGAAAGTCCTTTACTTTTGTAGGTAATGGTTTGTGATGAATCTTTCAAAATACGGGATATCGGAAGCCAGTCTGAAAATCTGTAAAAACCATATTCAGATCCTTTTATGTCAATATCTCTTTTTTCGTATACGGCTCTTATCAAAGATGGTTCATTACATTCAGGGTCATTTAGCATCCATCCCTTGTCTTCAAACACCCTACCTGAAGCTATAGTTTTCAAGCGGTACTTTGTCGGTTCAAAAAAGCTATTGTCCATTGTTTTATGTCTTGTTTTTATGAGATATTATCTGATAAAACTTCCGCAAAATCCTTAACATCTATGCTTGAATACCTTGCAAAGGTTTTTAAACATAGAGGGCATGCAGTTATGATTTTTTCAGGGGAATTTATCATTAAATTATTTATCGAATGTTGAGTGATGTGGGAACGGTCATCATAAGAAAGAGTAAGACTTCCAAGGGAACCGCCACAACAGATACTCTCCTTTTTTTCTTTTTCAGCTGGAACCAAAGTACATATTCTTGAAAGTGCACTGCGAGGAGCCTCATATATTTTGCAACCTCTTCCCAAATCGCAAGGATCATGATATACATATTTGCCATCACCCATTTTAAATGTGATTTTTTCTTCCTTTGCCAATTTCTCAAAATACTCAGTATAGTGTAGTACCTTAATTCCTTTAAGATAATAGTTCTCTTTAAAGATTCTATAACAAATAGGACAGGATACAAGTAGAATAGATGCTCCTGATTCTGAGATAACTTTAGTATTCTTCTCAATAATTTCTTTTGCTTCATTCAACTTTCCTGTCAGCATAAGAGGTCGGCCACAGCAGATTCCCCCTTCTTTATCTAATTGTGAATATTCTACTCCAGCTTTATCTAGTAGTTTTATTACTGATTTTGAAATTATAGGAGTCAATGAACTCATACAACCGGCATAATATATGACTTTTCCGTCACTCACTTTATTCTCTTTTTCTTGCAAAGAAAATGGGTTATTATCGAGATAAGTATAGTTTTGAGAGATATTATATTTTGCCTCTGACCTGTAGGCCAGTCTCAGATCACATGCAGCGACCCCGACTGGGCATATTTCCGCACATTTTCCGCACATCAAACATTTGTTTGAAATTTCTCTGCTCTTTTTCTTGTTCCTTCTTTTTAGAAATCTTGTAAGATAGACTGTTGTATATTGTAAATTTTTCTTTTGTATTCCCATAGGACATGCATCAATACACAAGCCACAACTTGAACATGAATATAGTTGCGCAAGGGCCATACCTTTGCGCGATCTGCGTACCTTTATTCCGGCATTTTTTAATGGAATAAGCAGAATCTCTGCAGGAATATGCATATATCGGGTAAAAGGAAGAAAAGTCAGGAATACACCTAATGCCAAGGAGTATCCCCACCATGAGTATTCGAAATTCTCTGGTTTACTCATAAAGTTGGCAAAAATCCAGTTTATAGGTATAGTCAAAAAACTACCTCCGCTTATTCCTGCTGTAAATCCTTCAGAAATAAGCCTTAATGGAAAAATAGCCCATAGGCTGTATAATGCTATATGATCAAATAAAGTTAATTTTGTGGTCCTTCTCATTCCGAGAACATTGGAACGGAATCTTTTGAAGATTGCCAAAGATATACCACTGAGTACTATCAACAGGAAAAAATCCATTAAAAAGAAGAAAAAGCTACCTCGTAATGAATAACTTTCTACTTCCATAAAATAACGGAAAAATACTGGATAGTAGAGAAGACCGGTTCTGTGAGGAGCATAAAACCATGTTTCAATATGCCCTATAATAATCAGCATGAACCATCCAAAAGCAATACTCGAGTGCATATAACCAAGAAGAGGTTTTCTTTTCCATATTTTAAGATGAAGAAGACAGTCGGCAAATATGTCAATAATGTTCTTTAGTGCATTTTTCGGTTTGAAAAGAGAAATTGCAAATTTTTTTCTATCACGTGGAGGAAGCTGAATTATGATTCTTGTCATACCGATAATACAGTACACTAAGATGAATATCATCCCAAATAAGAAAGGGAGAACAAAATTATCATAACCAGATAAAAATCTTTCTTTCACAACTATTGTACGTTATATGTTTTACAAATACTCAATATAAGATTCCTTGTATTTATTCCTCTGGGACATACTATGTTGCATTTACCGCAAAGCATGCATGACTTAAGTTGTTTCAATGTTTCCTTTTCCATCCCTCTCTGAAGGCTCAATAAAACTTTTCTTAGGTTCATTTCCACAAAAACACCTGCAGGACAACTTGCAGTGCAGGAACCACAGGCCATACATATATATATATCCGGCTCAATTTCATGTAACATTTCGAGTAGATGATTGTCCTGATCCTCAATTGTAATGGCTTTACTTGAGTCTATGGAAAAACCAAAATCTGTCATTCTTTAAAATTTTTAAGATACTCATCTATTGATAGTGTAGCTGCTCTTGCCTCACTGATTGACTCTGGAATTGTTTTAGGTCCAGTGCATGCACCGGCAAAAAACAATCCGTTTTTTTGAGATTTGCATGGTTCTAAAATTGAATTTTGAGGAACAAAAAATCCATCTTCGCCTACGGGAATCTTGAGCATCTTTGCAAGTTCAATATTTTTCTGGTCAGCCACAATACCTGACATTAATACCAGAAGATCCATTGTTACTCGTAGTGGCTTTCCGTAAAGAGTGTCCTCTGCTTTAATAATTAATCTTTTATCAATGTTTTCCGAAACTTCAGATACTCTTCCTCTTATAAATCTGATACCATATTTTTGCTGAGCATCGAGATACATATCTTCATATTTTCTCCCAAACATTCGAAGGTCCATATAAAAACAATATACAATTGCATCAGGGAAGAGTTGTTTTATTTCGCATGCCTGTTTTACGGCTGTGGCACAGCAAACTTTTGAACACTGGCGGTTTCCTGCCTTTTCATCTCTTGATCCTACACAATGTACAAAACCAATTACTTTGGGATCTTCTATCCTTTTATCTTTATGTTCTTTGAAAAATTTTTCTAAATCTTCGTTGGTTATGACGTGGTCATATATTCCATAACCGTACTCTTCCTTTTTTTCTGCTTTAAAAAGTTCAAATCCTGTTGTGAGAAGAACGGCCTTTGTCCGGATTGATATGCCGTTAGAAAGTTTGATATTATATATTTCCTTGATGTGGTTGATTGATATGATTTCTGTGTTGGTGAACCAGTTTATATCATCCATATCTGAAGTAATAGAATCCAGAATATCTTTTGCGTAAACACCTTCAGGAAAAAGCCTGTCCCATTTAGCGAGATGTCCACCTAAATTAGGCTTTTTTTCTATGAGAATGGGCGTATATCCTATTTTTCTTATCTGACGGGCAGCTTCAATTCCACTTGGGCCTCCACCAATTATTACAACATTGTTTTTCATAGATTATTTTTTAATCCAGTAAATTGATATATCCACAAAAAGATTGGAAATAATGGTTATAAAAAGAAACAGCAGAGGACGATGTTTTAAGAGATGCACATTTGATAAATTTTTCTATATCTTTTATAAATATATAATTATCAATAAGTTTTGCTCTAAAAAAGCTCATTTGGTTTAGTTTTACGAAATCAAAAATAATAAAAAAATCGCTTACTGTCAAGGATTGTCCGATATAGATGACTATCTTTGTTAAGGTGCTTTAATATTTTTACATTATGGAGACAATACTTATTTCAGCCCTTATTATATTGCTTATTATAACAATTGTTATCATTTTTTTATTAAAAAATGAGATAAACAGACGTTTTATTGAATTGAAAAATGAGCAAAAAGATAGTTTTGATTCTCTAAAGCAAGAAGTGTTGAATTCACTGAATATTTTTAAAGAGAGTACAGAGAGCAGTAATTCTTTATCTCGTGAGTTACTTAAAGAAAAGATGGAACAACTGGAAAAAAGCCAGCAGGAGATGATAAAGCAGACTGATACAAAACTGGAATATATTCGTGTAAATGTAGGAGAAAAACTTGAGACAATCAGGTCAACTGTAGATGAAAAACTTGAAAAGACTCTTAGTGATAGGCTTGGAAAGAGCTTTGAGACAGTAGGCAAGCAATTGATTGAAGTTCAGAAAGGGTTAGGGGAGATGCAAAATCTAGCACAAGATGTAGGCGGACTTAAGAGGGTCTTGAGTAATGTAAAGATGCGCGGAGGATTTGGAGAAGTTCAACTGTCGATGTTATTGGAACAGATACTTGCTCCCGGACAGTATGAGCAGAATGTTCATCCAAAACCAAGAGGTTCAAGTGTTGTCGAATTTGCCGTAAAATTACCAGGAAAAGATGATCAAATGGATCAGGTCTGGCTCCCTATAGATGCAAAGTTCCCCAAAGAATCTTATGAAAAGCTACAGATTGCATATGATAAAGCGGATCCAATCGATATAGAATCGGAACAAGCTGCTCTTTACAGGGACATCAAAAAGATGGCTGCTGATATAAGAGATAAATACATTGTACCACCTTATACTACTGATTTTGCAATCATGTTTTTACCTTTTGAAGGAATATATGCTGAAGTAGTTCGTTCTGCAACATTACTTCAAGAGTTACAAACTCAATATAAAGTGATTGTAACGGGGCCGACAACCCTTGCCGCCATATTAAATAGTCTGCAAATGGGATTCAGAACTCTTGCTATTCAAAAACGAAGTAGTGAAGTATGGAAAGTTCTTAGTGGCGTTAAGAAAGAATTTGATACATTCGGGAGTCTTCTTTCAAAAGCTAAAAATAATATCCAGGGTGGTCTTAATACTATAGACGATCTTGTAGGGGTAAGAACCCGTCAGATACAATCAAAACTTCGTAATGTAGAACTTCTGGATCAAATTGAACAAGATGATATCGATAAAATACCGGAAAAAGATAATCTTATTGATTAATCTTAAGAAGTATACTCATCCCAACTTTTAATTTTTATTTCATCAATAGAAAGATTGCAGAAAGCGATAATGAATGCTGCCGCAAGTCTGGTATTCGTTATCAGCGGAATATTAAAATCGATTGATGCGCGTCTTATTTTGTAGCCGTTATCCAATTCTGATTGAGTAAGATTTTTTGGAATATTAACAACAAAATCTATCTCTTTGCTGTGAATCATCTCCAAAGCCTTTTTTCCTTCTCCGGTTTCATCCGGCCACAATACTTTTGTGGCAGGGACGTGGTTCTCAATAAAGTACTTATATGTTCCACCTGTAGCATATATATTGTAACCTTTTTCAATCAATAACCTGGAAGCGTAAAGAAGTTCAGCTTTTTGTTTGGCATCACCTGTTGAAAGCAGAATATTCTTTTTAGGTATCGTATAACCAACAGAAAGCATGGCTTTAAGGATAGCTTCATTAGTGTCATCTCCAATACATCCTACTTCGCCGGTAGACGCCATATCGACTCCTAATACAGGATCAGCTTTTTGAAGACGTGAGAATGAGAATTGGGAAGCTTTAATTCCCACATAATCAAGATCAAAAACACTTTTTGAAGGGGCAACAACATCTTCTCCTGTCATGACCTTTGTGGCCAATTCAATGAAATTTATCTTCAAAACTTTTGATACGAAAGGAAAACTGCGGGATGCTCTAAGATTACATTCAATTACTTTTATGTCATTTTCTTTCGCAAGAAATTGGATATTGAAAGGTCCTGTAATATCAAGAGCACCGGCAATATTGCGTGCTATTTTTTTTATTCTGCGTGCAGTTTCAACATATAATTTTTGTGGGGGGAACTGGATTGTGGCATCTCCTGAGTGTACTCCGGCAAACTCAATGTGTTCGGATATTGCGTAAGAAATGATTTCTCCTTTATTTGCAACAGCATCAAACTCAATTTCTTTTGCATTTTGTATAAAAGCACTCACAACAACCGGATGCTTCTTCGATACATTTGCTGCAAGTTTAAGGAACTGCTCAAGTTCCGACTTGTTGGAGCAAACATTCATGGCTGCACCTGAAAGAACGTAGGATGGTCTTACAAGAACAGGAAACCCAACTGTATCTACAAAATCATATACTGTATTAAGTGTTGTTAACTCTTTCCACTTTGGTTGGTCAACTCCCAATTGATCAAGCATAGAAGAGAATTTATGTCTGTCTTCAGCTTTGTCAATGCTTTTTGCAGTAGTTCCAAGTAAATTTACACCGCAATTATCGAGTCTAAGAGCGAGATTGTTTGGTATTTGACCACCTACTGATACAATAACTCCGTGTGGCTGTTCCATTTCATAAATATCCATCACTCTTTCAAAAGTGAGCTCGTCAAAGTACAGACGGTCACACATATCGTAGTCGGTAGAGACTGTTTCCGGATTATAGTTTATCATAACGCCTCTCCAACCAGATTTACGTATAGTCTGAAGTGCATTAACACTACACCAATCAAATTCTACAGAACTTCCTATTCTGTATGCCCCTGAACCTAAGACTATAATTGATTTTTTGTCTCCGGTGTATTCAAAATCATTCTTATCCCCATTATAGGTTAGGTAAAGATAATTTGTAAGAGCAGGATATTCGGCTGCAAGGGTGTCAATCTGTTTTACAACAGGAATAATCCCTAGACTCTTTCTGTATTTCCTGATCAGATTCACAGCAATATCGGTATCAATCTTGTCTTTAAATATTAATCGTCCTATTTGGAAATCAGAAAATCCTTGACGCTTTGCAAGTCTTAATAATTCGAAGGAAACCTCTTCTGGTTTATTATATTTTTCAAGGATATTTCCTGTAACAATAATGTTATACAGCTTATCTAAGAACCACTTATCTATCTTTGTTAATTCATGTATCTCATTAACAGTATATTCTTTCTGAAAAGCTTTTGCAATTACAAAAATACGATTGTCAGTAGGCTCCCTTAAAGCTTTATCTATATCCGGAACAATAATTTCCTTGTTTGCAACAAATCCGTGTGCTCCCTGACCTATCATTCTTAAGCCCTTTTGGATAGCTTCCTCAAAGTTGCGGCCTATTGCCATTACTTCTCCTACACTCTTCATGCTGCTACCGATTTCACGTGATACACCATGAAATTTTGAAAGATCCCAACGAGGAATTTTGCACACAACATAGTCTAGAGCCGGTTCAAAAAATGCCGGAGTGGTCTTAGTTACAGAATTTTTCAATTCAAATAATCCATATCCCAATCCTAATTTAGCTGCAACGAATGCTAAAGGATAACCAGTAGCTTTTGATGCTAAAGCGGATGATCGTGATAGACGGGCATTCACCTCAATAACCCTGTAATCATCAGATTCGGGGTCAAAGGCAAACTGAACGTTACATTCTCCAATAATGCCTATATGACGTACAATTCGCATTGAAAGATCCCTTAACATATTTATATCGTGGTTTGTAAGTGTCTGACAAGGTGCAACTACGATGCTTTCTCCCGTATGTATTCCGAGAGGATCGAAGTTTTCCATATTACAAACTGTTATACAATTATTATATTTATCGCGAACTACCTCATATTCAATTTCTTTCCATCCTTTTAAGGATTTTTCAACAAGTACTTGTGCAGAGTAGGAAAATGATTTTTCAGCAAGGATATTCAGTTCTTCTTCGCAGTTGCAAAAACCACTACCAAGGCCTCCTAATGCATAAGCTGCTCGAAGAATTACAGGATATCCCAATTCTTTAGCTGCTTGGCGTGCATCGGAAATATTTTCTACTGCCTTGCTTTTTATAGTTTTGACATCAATTTCATTAAGTTTTTTTATGAAAAAATCTCTGTCTTCAGTGTCTATTATTGATTGAACAGGGGTCCCTAAAACTTTGATATTATATTTGTCAAAAATACCGTTTTTGAAAAGTTCAACACCACAATTCAAGGCCGTTTGACCTCCAAAAGCAAGAAGGATTCCTTGTGGGTTTTCTTTTTTAATTACTTTTTCAACAAAATATGGAGTTACAGGAAGAAAATAAATCTTATCTGCAACACCCTCTGATGTTTGTACTGTAGCAATATTTGGATTAATAAGGACAGTAATAATGCCCTCTTCACGCAGTGCTTTAAGAGCTTGTGAACCTGAATAATCAAATTCGCCAGCTTCACCAATTTTGAGTGCACCGGAACCTAAAATAAGGACTTTTTTTATAGTTGTGTCAATCATAGCAATTTAATAAAATCGTCAAATAAAAATTCAGTATCAATAGGGCCGCTTGAAGCTTCAGGATGAAATTGTGTTGAGAAAAAGCGTCTGCTCTTATGTATTATCCCCTCATTTGTACCATCATTCATATTTATGAAGAATGGTTCCCAATCTTTTCCAAGTGTATTATTGTCAACGGCATAACCGTGGTTTTGTGAGGTGATGAAGCAGTTGTTAGTTCCTACCATCATTACTGGCTGGTTATGACTTCTATGTCCATATTTAAGCTTAAATGTTTTTGCACCTCCTGCTCTGGCCATAAGTTGATTTCCCATGCATATTCCGAAAACTGGTTTGTCCATATTAATTGTTTCTCTAATATGCTGCACTGTGATATCGCAGAACTCAGGGTTTCCCGGACCATTTGATATAAATAATCCGTCATAGTCACCTATATTGCTGTTGTTGAAATCGTAGTCCCATGGGACTCTTACTATTTCAATGCCGCGATTTAAAAAACACCTGAGTATATTATGTTTTACCCCACAGTCTATCAATACAATTTTTTTATTGCCGTTCCCATAATGCAAAACCTCTTTGCAACTTACAATATTTACCTGATTTTCAAGATTAGGATCTTTAATAACTCCATTATGGGTTGTATTTGCGGGTATGATTTTTCCAAGCAGGAAACCGGTATCGCGAAGAACTTTTGTCACCTCACGAGTATCGATACCATATATACCAGGAATCTTATTCTCTTTAAGCCATTGATCAAGACTCTTTACCGCACTCCAGTGACTATAATTAAAAGAATAATCGGAGACGATCAGCCCTCTGACATGTATTCGCTCCGATTCATATGATTCTGAAATACCTTTAATGATTTTACCGTCTGGAACTCCATAATTACCAATCAGAGGATATGTAACACATAGAAGTTGTCCCGAGTAGGATGGATCAGTAAGTGATTCAGGATATCCCACCATTGCAGTAGAGAAAACTACTTCTCCATCGGTTGGAGCCACATAACCAAACGAATAGCCCTGAAATTCAAGGCCATTCTCTAATTTTAATATTGCTTCTATGCTTGATTCTATTTGCATTGTAATGTGCTTTTTTGATTTCGCAAAGATAATTATTTCATTGCTTTTCGCAATATAATCTTCCACCTTCAACACGAATAATTTTTACTTTTTCTCCTTTTTTTGCAAAGCCTATGCCTATGGATGCTTCAAAAATTTTTCCATCTATCTCAACTTTTCCTCCCGGACGCATGTCGCTTGCTACTATGACTTCTTTTCCAATATGAGATCCAAGATTTGAATCTACTCCGACAAATCCCTCATTTTCTTTTAACTCAGTGCGAAGGGATATGTTTCTGAAAGCCTGTTTTGGATATAGTTTATGTGCCAGATATATGCTCAGACATAATGATGTGAATCCAGAAATAGCCACTATGGCAAAAGGTTTGAGTAATATTCCAATGTTGATATTTCCCTCAAAATAGAAAAGATCATTTTCAATCATTGCAAATACTAATGAAGTGAAAGTAATTATTATCCCAAGAATACCGGCAACACCAAACCCTGGTATGACGAAAATTTCTAATACAATCAACCCTAACCCAATAATAAACAGTATTATTTCCCAATATTCAGCCAATCCACCAAGATAGAGAGGGGCAAAGTACATCAATGCACCAAAAATGGCAACTGCAAGGGCAAAACCAATTCCTGGACTCTGCAGTTCAAAAAAAATGCCTCCTATGATCATCATTAGAAAAATCCCCTGGAGTACAGGGTTCATCAGAAACAGTATTATTTTGTTGAGAGTGCTAAGTTTTTGCTCTTTTACTGTGTATTCCTCAATTCCTAAAGCAGAAACGACTTCTTCTATGTTTTCTGCTTTCCCTTCACAATAATGGGCTATAATTGCTTCTTCTTGAGTCAAACTAAGTACATTTGCTGTATCACACATTTGTTCGGCAATTTTAGGGTCCCTGTACCATATTTCTTCTCCGTTTACGGTTTTTTTGCCATGTGATTCGGCTGTAGTCCTCATCATTGCTCTCATGAAAGATTGATATTTATCAGGCATAACTTCACCTTTCTGGTTTACTACTGTTGCCGCTCCGATAGAAGATCCTTTACTCATGTAGATAGAATCGCATGCTATTGAGATTAGAGCCCCTGCAGATGCGGCCTGGACATTTATAAAAGCAACTACGGGTATGGGACATTGAATAATAGCCGTTCTGATACTGTCTGCGGCGTCCAAGGCACCTCCATAGGTGTTCATTTCAATAATAATATAAGAAGCACCCATTTTTTTTGCTTCATTTATGCCAATAGATACCTTTTTGACAGCTGATTTGTCAATATTCTGCTTTATATCAAGTTTATATACTATATTTTCACCGCTAGCGACAGCAATTGAAAAGAGAAGTAAAGATATTACTGTAAGTATTTTACGCATTATTTCCGTTTTAATATGATGTAATAAAGTTAGTTAAAAATATTGGAACAGAAAAATTCATAAATACTCCATATACATACTCAGTTTTATGCAGCTAAAGTATACTCTTTTTAGTACATTTGTTACTTATTTTAAAAAAATAACTATCTATGAAAGTAATAAGATTATCAATCTTTGCGTTTTTTTTATCGAATGCTATATGTTTATCTGCTCAAAACAATTCCTATGACAGAATGGATGAACAGTACAAAGAGAGTTGTACCTCAATTATGGTAGGTAAGGATGCTTCAACTGACGGATCTGTCATGACTTCACATACCTGTGATTCAAATTACAGAACATATGTTACTATAGAACCAAGAAAGAAATTTTCTATAGGGGATATGGAGTCCATATATACCGGGCTTCTTCATAATGAAGAGCCATGGGATATGAGAAATGTTGTTGAAAAAGGAGCCATTCCAGCTAAGGAGGGGCAAACTTATCGCTTTTTAAATGTTGCTTATCCTTGCCTTAATGAAAAGCAACTTGCTATAGGTGAGACAACAACAGAAGGCCGACCTGAATTATTGAATAATAAAGGACTTTTTCAGATAGAAGAATTGGAAAGAATAGCTTTGGAACGTTGCTCCACTGCAAGAGAAGCTATATCTTTGATAGGAAAATTGGCTGAGCAATACGGTTACGGAGATTGGGGCGAATGTATTACTGTTGCTGATAAAAATGAAGTATGGCAATTTGAAATATATGGTTCTGGCCCTGGAAAACCGAGTGCTCTTTGGGTAGCAGAACGTATTCCTGATGACCATGTAGGTATTTCTGCAAATATTCCACGCATAGGCGAAGTTGACTTTAATAATAAAGAATATTTCATGACGTCATCTGATCTTAAGAAAAGGTCAAAGGAGTTAGGATACTGGGATGGAAAGAATCCTTATATATTTCATAAAGTTGTTTCAGGGGGAAAACCTTTTTCAATTAGAGAATTTTATGTTTTAAGCACACTTGCGCCATCATTAAATCTTCAATATGATGTTGAAGAGCTTCCTTTTTCTGTTAAACCGGATAGTAAAGTTTCTCCAGAGAAGATGTTCGAACTTTATCGTACTACGTATGAAGATACAGAATTCAATATGGTCAAGAATCTATCTTATCAGGCTCATCGTAGAGTAAGACAAGAGGATGGAACATATAATGACTATATAGAAACAATATATCCTGTTTCCAATTTCATGCCTCGTGACTTAATGAATCTTTTAAATGAGATAAAACCCGGTGTTATTGTGAGGACCAGAACAATAGCAGTTATTCAATGTGCATATTCACATATCATACAATTAAGAAATTGGCTTCCTGACGAAGTCGGTGGGGTTGCCTATTTTGGATTTGACAATCCGGCACAAAGTCCCCGTATTCCTATTTATGCAGGAACAACTTCATTACCTGCAAGCTTTAATATTTGTGGACAGCATCGCTATCGTGAAGATGCTGCTGTATGGGCATTCAGGGAAACCAATCGTATTGCTACCATAAATTGGGATAAAAGCCGTAAAATTTTAGAGCCGCAAAGGGATATATTTGAATCTCAAATGATGTCACAATGCAAAGGAGTGGAAGAACAAGCAGTCCTTCTTATTAAAGATGGAAAAAATGAAGAGGCGGAACAATTGCTTACTAATTACACCAAAAATTTTGCATCTATGACTATGCAGCGGTGGAGAGAACTTAAAGCAAAAGTTTTGGAGTTGTTTATCCGTTCGATGTAAACTCAATATTTAATGATAATATGATTATAAGTCTCCGGAAGAAGCGATGATTTCAAGTAATTTATCAATTGCTTCTTCCTGGGGAACAGCTCTCAATACAGGGATTTTACCTTTGTATAAGGTGACTTTCCCTCGTCCTTCACCTACATATCCATAATCGGCATCAGCCATTTCTCCAGGCCCGTTGACGATACAGCCCATTACTGCAATCTTTAGACCGGTAAGGTTAGATGTACGACGTTTGATTTCATTAAATGTTTCTTCGAGATTGTATAATGTCCGGCCACAACCCGGGCATGCTATATATTCAGGTCTTGTAAAATGTCTGCGGCAAGCCTGCATCAATTCCTCTTTAAATAATGTGATTTTTTCGTGATCTATTTCTTTTCCTGCAATTGTTCCACTTATTGATATATCGTCAATCTTGCAATCAAGCAATGCAGGACCAAAATCACATGAGGCACTTAAAATAAATTCATCCCAACTTTCTACTTCATATCTTTTTTGAGGGCATTTATTATATTGAACGTCAGTATTTATTAAATCATTTCTTTTTTTTAAGCCAATCTCATCACGTTTAAAGTAATTTGAAATGAATTTTGCTACAGGAATTTCATTTAATGGATTTTCAGTCAATGAAACACGGATGGTGTCTCCAATTCCTTCGGAGAGAAGAGCCGATAGTCCTACTGCCGACTTAATCCTACCTGAATCTCCGTTTCCCGCTTCAGTTACTCCAAGGTGGAGTGGAAAAATTGTTCCTGAATCTGACATTGCTTTATATAACAATCGGTAAGCATCGACCATCACTCTGGTATTACTTGCTTTAAGGGAGACGACCACATTATAGAAATCATTTTCTTTACACATAGTAAGCCACTCCATTACTGCTTCTTTCATTGCATTAGGAGTATTCCCATAAAGTGAAGTGATTCTTTCACCCAATGAACCGTGATTAAGTCCTATTCTGATTGCAGTTCCATTTTTTTTGCAGATGGATATCAGTTTGGTAAATTGGTTTTTTGCATCCTTATGTTTTTTTGCAAAATTACCTGGGTTGATTCTGACTTTATCAGCTACTGATGCGGATGCAATTGCTACTTCAGATAAAAAGTGAATATCTGCAATAATAGGAGTGGATATGTCCATCTCTCTCAATCGCTTTTTGATAATTTTTAAAGTTTCAACCTCTTTGAGGCCTTGCGTTGTAAGACGAATCATCTGAGCTCCTGCATTAACCATATCAATACATTGAGACACTGAAGACTCTATATCCAGTGTGTCAGTATTGCACATAGTCTGCACTACGATAGGATAATTACCGCCTATATTTACATCACCTATTTTAAAAGAGATGCTGTTCATGACTGGAAAATAAGAGTTACCACAAGTGTACAAATAAAGCCAAACTTATCATAATGTTGTGAGAATATCCAAATAACCAATACTCATCACTTATCTTATTAGTATGATAAACACTACAGAAAGAATATTTGTAATTTCCTTCAAGGTGCAATTCAAAAGGATTAAATACAAAACCTAATCCCGCACCACCAATAACTCCATAATCGTGACGGATGTCATACTGGTCAAATCCGCCTTCTTTATCTGTGTTAAGCCTGTATCCATAATATGTTCCAATGTTTATGAGAAATCTGAATCGTGAAAAATCTATCCTGAATTGTGATATTAGTGGAAATTCAAGTATTTTATATTTTTCATTATAACTATATGTTGAGCTATATCCTTCTTCTCCATATTTAACTCCGAATTGTATCCCGAAATTGGGTAAGAAATCCCACAAATCATGATAATAAGTGTATAACAATGAGATATTTACTGGAGTATGAATGTCAACTTCCCCTAAACTGGGAGTAAAATTCACACCACTGATATTATAAGAGTATTTAACACCTAACATATGAATACTTTTATATTTTTTTTCAACTTTTTTTGCTGTAATCAAAGTATCAGGGCTTTCAACAATATCTTGAGCAAAAATGGGGAATGAAAAGAATAATAAAAAAATCAGAATAGTAGCTTTCTTCATTTGAAAAATTCCTCCATATTTATTATCTGTTCCAAATCTGTTTTTTCAGGAACTTCAATAATATCAGTTCCTGATGGAAGCTTATACAACAATACTTTTTCAGGTTGTCTTTTAGCAAGAAGATTACCTGTATCAAAAATGCCGTTGTTATTCAAATCTTCAGTAATTCTGATTGAATACTTACCGGCTTTCAGGTAAGGAAAATATAGTCTTGTGTCTGAAGTCAGTATATATCTTCTGAACACTTTATCTCTTTTTTCGTTGACAAGTTCAAAAATATATCGTGATTTGGTATTCATAACATCAAGAGTGATAGAACTCAAATTGTCACTGTTTGGAAGTGTTACTTTCTGCATTTCTTCCTTATTTGGAAGATGGTTAAGGTTTACAAACGTTCCTTTTGGAATGGTTATTTTATAATCATATCCCGGTTTATATTTTTCAACCGAACGGAATACATATCTTCTTATATCAGTAGAATCCTGTAATAAGATAAAATTCTTATCAACAGTTTGATTTTTAGGGTTAGTCTCTGTAAATTTAATAGAATCCGGTGTGCATTGAATCAGAGGATAGTCAAAATCAAAAATAACGCCCGATTGTTCAATTGTCTCACTATCCAAAGTTATTTTAACTGATAATAATGAATCAGGTTTTTCCTTCTTAGGGTCATTTACAATTGCATTTTTTAGACCTAACGATATATCTTCTGTAAATGGAGTCAGTTTACCGGTTGAATCTGTTTTCATATAGTTTACCTTAAGTAATAAACTATCTTCAAGAGGGTAGGAGGTATTAACCCAAAAAATCATACTGTCTCTGGTCGGATTAAATTGAGTAGTTATTGCAGAAGTATCAATACCGAAAATATCAAAAGAATTTATTTCTGCGTATGGGGCATTAAATTTAAGAAATCCCATATTTGAGGAATTTCTTCCGCTGTTTTTAATATATTGTATTGTCTGGAATTCCGTAAACAGGGAAAGTGAAAGTTGTGGATGTCTTGCTTTGCATCTCACAGTATCTTTCATGTTAAAATATGAGAGTTCATATATTGAATCGCGAATTACCCATGAGGGAACATATGCAGAATCCAAAAATGCTATTTTATCTGTACTTGCACTATATTTACTATCCGAGTCTTCATCGGTATACGCATAGATTCTGTATGGAATTGGTTTTAGGTTTCTAACTATAAAATATCCCCATTCATCACTTTTTACTGCGGCATCGGGAAAAGTCTTAAAACATGCTGAGTCGGAAAGATCAGAATATAAAGCTATAAGAATATTTTTTGCCGGTCGTAATGTCTGACAATCGGTTATTGTTCCTGTACAGAACAGAGAATCTATTTCATTTCCTGTTGAAAAACTGTAAACCAATCTGGGAGCGATATTGCCCTCATTATTATCTACAAGAGCCTGACCAAAGTCAATATAGTACGTTTTATCAGCTTGTAACGTATCCTTAAAAGTTACAACGATATTTTTACCTTTTACTTTTACTGTCGGTTTTCTTTTCTGTGGAGGAGATAGATAAATATCTGCAGGAGTTTTAACTACTGTATATTCATTATATAATAATGATATTTTGGCACCGTATCTTGGAAAATTTGTGGCGTTTTTTTGAGGCGTGACTTTTAACAATACAGGAGGTATAGTATCCTTGGGTCCGCCACTGGGTGGTGTTGTGGTGTTTGCACAAGACTTTGATATAACACAACAAAAAACAAACGAAATAATAATAAAAATTGTGATTAATCTCTCTTTCATATTCTAATTAACATTTGTTCTAACTGCATTTTCAACGCCTTTTATCTTGCGTAGACTTTTTATAAGTTTATCAAGATCATCAGTATTGTGGACATATAAATCGATATATCCTTCAAATATCTCATCGTGAGTTTCAATCAATATTTTTCTTATGTTAACTCCAAGTACAAGGGATATCTCTTTTGTCAATTCATTTATCACACCTACTCTGTCTATACCGTTGACAGACACCCTTGCTAGATAAGACATAACAAAATATTTGCTCCACTTGGCGGAAACAATCTTGTGTCCCTCTTTAGCGGCAAGATTTGTGGCGACTGGACAACTTTTCTTATGAATTACCACATTGTCTTCATCATTAATAAATCCAACTACGCTATCTCCTGGTATGGGATTACAACAATCCGCCATCTTAAATGATATAGTACCTTCGTCAAGATCTTCTTTTAGAATATAGTCCTCAGAATTGTCAATCTTTCCTAATTTCTTTATAGGATTCAGAATACGTACGCCCCACATCTGCACGCTTCTTTTTTCGGCATTTGTCTTAAGCGCTTTTTCAAGATCAGAGAGATCGATAATACCCAATGCAATCTTGTTATACAACTCATCTTTACCATTTGTGAGTTTATAATAATCGACAAGTTTTTTAATAACTCTTGTCTGAACCATAACATTGTGCTCGGCCAGTTTACTTTTAAGAATAGTCATCCCTTCTCTGATATTGTTTTTTGTATCATCTTTAAGGGCATCCATTACCAAGTTCTTTGCTTTATTTGTGCGAAGAAATTCGAGCCATTCTCGTTTTGGCTTTCCTGTTTCTGAAGTTATTATTTCAACCTGATCTCCATTTGTTAAAACATGAGACAGAGGTAAAAGTTTTTGATTGATTTTAGCAGCAATAGCCTTATTTCCTATTTGAGAGTGAATACCATATGCGAAATCAAGAGCAGTACTTCCTTTCGGCAAGCTCTTTGATTCCCCTTTAGGCGTAAATATAAATATCTCAGTTGACAGAAGTTCTTTATGAAAATCATCCAAAAACTGAAGAGCATTTACATCCGGATTTTCTAAAACTTCTCTTACTTGCTTCATCCAAACATCAAGCTCTCTGTCGTTATCTGCTTTAGCTCCAGGTTCTTTCTTGTAAACCCAATGTGAAGCAACACCTTTTTCTGCTATAGAATTCATTCTCTCACTACGTATCTGTATTTCAATCCAGTTTCCACCTGGAGCCATAACAGTAAGGTGAAGAGCTTCATAACCATTACTTTTAGGCTCTTTAACCCAGTCTCTTGTTCTGTCAGGCTTGTATCTGTATTTATTTGTGATAAGTGAAAACATTTGCCAGCATTGTTCCCTCTCGCTTAATCCTTGCTTTGCTTCAAAAATTATTCTTACTGCAAATAAGTCGAATATCTGTTCGAATGGTATATTCTTGGTATTCATTTTACGCCATATAGAATATGGGGTTTTCATTCTTTTAAGAATTTCAACTTTATATCCGGCAGTTGTTACAATTTCATTTATAGGTTCAATAAATCTGTCAATTGTTTCTCCCCTTTCTTTCATTACTATTGAAAGTCTCTCTTCAATATCTATATATGCTGTCGGTTCCCTATATTGTAACCAGATATTCTCCATTTCTGATTTAATACCATATAGACCAAGTCTGTGAGCAAGAGGTATAAAAATATACATTGTTTCACTGAGAATCTTATCCCTTTTATAATCAGGCATGTATTGGATGGTTCTCATATTGTGAAGGCGGTCTGCCAATTTAATCAGTACAATACGGACATCGTCGTTCAGTGTCATTAGAATACGCTTGAAGTTTTCAGCTTGAATATTTTTGAAGTCATTTCTGTTGTCATTATCAAGAGCTATCTTTATTTTAGTTAAGCCGTCAACTAATGATGCGATTTTATCTCCAAACAATCTTTGAATATCTTCAACAGTATATTCAGTGTCTTCCACAACATCATGTAAAAGTGCAGCACAGATAGATTTACAACCTAAACCAATCTCTTGTACTACAATTTTAGAAACAAAGATAGGGTGGAGGATGTATGGTTCACCTGAACGACGTCTTACACCTTTATGCGCTTCATTTGCGAACTCAAAGGCTTTGAGCACGAGTTCGTATTGCTCTTGATCAGCACATCTTTTTAGACTGGCTATTCGCAATCCTTCAAATTCTTTGTTGATTAAGTTGTTGTCTTCTTCTGTAAACATACTCTTGTTATAATTAATAATTTAGAATAATAAATCCCTCTTTCCTCCTTTTATGAGTGCAAGTCTTCTTACAAGCAGCTCCTTTTTTTCAGTGTCTTTATATCGGTCAAGTTCTTTTTCAATCAATTTATATCCTTCTGCCTTTGTCTCTGGCGATGCATAGTCTTCTAGATATTCGGTTAGAGTCAAGATGGCATTCGGAGTACAGAATTGTCCAATAAATCCTGGTATGGCATATTCCATAAAGTGTTCACCTGTTCTTCCCAATCTGTAGCATGAAGTGCAGAAACTAGGTAAAAATTCTTTTTCTAAAAGCCATTTTATTACTTCATCCAAATCTCTGGTATCTCCAACTTTAAATTGTTCTTTATTAAGTTCTTGGTCCCCCGGTTTCTTTTGATATCCGCCAATTTCAAGTTTTGTGCCTGCATCTATCTGAGATACACCGAATTCTATTACTTCATCTCTAATTTCTTTACTTTCACGTGCAGTCATTATCATTCCGGTATATGGAACAGCAAGACGTAGTATTGCTACAAGTTGCTTAAAGTGTTCATCCGATACTGCCCACGGTAAATCAAGATTCACTCCATATGCAGGCTGAATACGTGGAAAACTTATTGTGTGAGGACCTACCCCATGAGTCTTCTTCAAATGAATTGCGTGAGATACAAGTCCAAGAACTTCAAATCTCCAGTCATACAAGCCAAATAATGCTCCTATGCCCATATCGTCGATTCCTCCTTCGAACGCCCTGTCCATCGCGCTCAATCTCCACATATAATCACCTTTTCGCGTATCTGCAGGGTGCATTTTTGCATATGTCTCTTTGTGATATGTTTCTTGAAACACCTGGAATGTTCCTATTCCAGCAGCTTTTACCGTCTTAAATCCTTCAACATCAAGTGGTGCGGCATTAATATTTACTCTACGTATTTCACCGTTTTTATATTTTGTATTGTAACAAATTTTCACTGTTTCTGCGATGAATTCGGGAGTATATTGAGGATGTTCTCCATAAACTAAAATAAGTCTCTTATGTCCTTGTTTTTCAAGTTCAGTAACTTCAGTAACAATCTCATCATTTGACAAAGTCTTACGGACAGCTGTCCTTAGTGATTTTCTAAAACCGCAATATTTACAATCATTGATACAATAATTACCAATATATAATGGAGCAAAAAGCACAATTCTGTTTCCGTATATAGAACGTTTTAATTCTCTTGCCGTCTCAAACAACTCTTGCATCATCTCTGGTGATTTGATTGCAATTAGATTAGCTGTTTCCTCCAATGTGAGAGGTATTTTTGCTTTACTTTTTGCAAAAATTTCTCTAATTTTTGCCTTGTCTTCCTTCGTGTCTCTAATAAGGGAATGGAGAAGATCATTGTTAATAAAATCTATATAATCCATAATATTTAGTATTATTTGTCAATTTCGGCATTATAATCATCAACATGTTGGAACGCATATGAAAGGTCGGAACCAAACAAAATTACAAACCAACATAAATTCATCCAGGCCATTAAGAGCGGGATAGCGGCAAATATGCCATATACCGCACTCAGTCTTGTTACCATAAGCTGTGTTTCAAGATATAGATATTGTATCACTACAAATGCAAATCCTGAAATCAGAGATGCCTTTAAACATGCACTATATTTTACCTTTGCATGCGGTATAACAAAATACATCACTGAAAGTACAAAGATAGTAACTCCGTAGAAAATTATCCAATATAAATTGGTGGTAATAAAGCTAAAAAAGCCTAAATTATCTTTTATCTCATTTATAAATTGTGCATAATATGCAACCCCATACAAAAAAAGCAATAGAACAAAAGGGGATAGGATTAAAATTGTAAGATAAACGAGCCCTCTCTTCCATAAACTTCTTGACTTCTCAACTTTCCATATACGGTTGAATGCACCTTCAATATTTAACATCAACCATATAACCAACCAAACAAATGTAATAAAACTTATCCATCCAAATGCCCCTCTGTCGATTGAAACAACAATATTATTTGCAAACCCAAGTATAGCGGCAATCAAATCCGTACTTGTTGGAAATGATGAGTATAACATATCAGATAATTTCTGGTTGAGCCCAAACCCATTGGATACTGCTAAAATTACTGCCACTAATGGGACTGCCGCCATTATGCCGAAGTAACTTAAAGCTACGGCCTCTCTTCCGACTCTTAATTTTCCAAATTCTTTGAGTGTTATGATTAATACTTTTAGATGCCGTATCAATCTCGCTTTGAAATTACTCAATTCAGAAAAATCCAGACGCCAGATATCATTTGTGATAAATTTTATCACAGATTTGTAATTTAGCCAAAATTTTTCTTGGAACTTGTTCATTTAAAGTTTTATTATTTGATTTGCTCAGCAATTTTTATTGCAAGTTGTTTTAATTCTGCCATTTTTTCATTGGTTGCAGCACCTATCATCTGTACAGGCTCTGTAACGGGTTGCCATTCGCTTTTTTGTGCAAATGAAATAAGTGCTTTGACTCCGGCTCCATTCCATGTGGAAGAACCGAAAATTGCAAATTTCTTATTTTTAGGTGCACATATAAGTAATTCATTACATAAGAGGCCCATTTGCGGATGCATCTCTCCATTATAGGCACAAGTGCCAAGAATCAATCCTTCATATCGCCATATCTCACTTATTATGTATGAAGGATGAGTTTTGGAAACATCAAATATCTTGATATTTTTTATTCCCTCCTCTGCAATGCACCTTGCAAGGTAATCAGCCATTTTTTCAGTATTTCCATACATGGAAGCATAGGCAATAACCACCCCTTTTTCCGATTTATTATAGCTCCATTTTTTATAAAGAGACATTACTTTTGCAGCATCTTCTCTCCATATAACACCGTGGGAAGGACATATCATTTTTATCGGAACAACTGACAACTTTTCAAATGCTCTTTGGACGAAGTTGGAATATTTCCCTACAATATTTGAATAGTATCTCCTCATCTCATCTTCATAATATCGTTCGAAATTAACTTCATCATCAAATATTCCTCCATCCAATGTACCAAAGGATCCAAAAGCATCACACGTAAATAGAATACGTTCAGTAGCATCATATGTTACCATAGTTTCAGGCCAGTGAACCCATGGAATCATTATGAAAGAAAGCTTATGATAACCAAGATCAAGAACATCTCCTTCTGTTATTTCAAGAAGTTGATTTTCGGAAATAGTATAATAGGAGGAGAGTAAACGCATACATTGTCTATTGGCAACAATTTTAACATCCGGATAACAATTTATAACTTCACCTATCATGCTTGCATGGTCTGGCTCAAGATGATTTATTATAAGGTAATCTAATGATTTGCCATTTAAAATTTCATTTATTGTTATGATGTAATCGCTCTTTGATCCATACTCAAGAGTATCTATCAATGCTGATTTTAAATCGGCAATAAGAAATGAATTATAGGATATACCGTTTGGTAATGGCCAATTGTTTTCAAATAATGATTTTTTTCTGTCATTTGTACCAACATAATAGATTCTATCAGAAATTTTAGTTTGTTTCATGTTTATTTACCTATAATTTTATAAAATTCTTTTTCGTCAATTATTTTAATTCTCAATTTTTCCGCTTTTCGCATCTTTTCAGGACCATATTTTTCTCCTACAACCAAATAAGAGGTGTTTCCACTTATAGAACCGGCATTTTTCCCTCCGTGTAATTCAATTGTATGTTTAAGATCTTCTCTTGAAATCGTAAAATTACCTGATATCACAATTGTCTTGCCTGAAAGTTTATCTGATAAAACTTTTATACTTGCCTTATCCACTTCAAAATTTAGTCCAAAACTTTTAAGCTCTTCAATAAGCCTTATATGAATCGGCTCTTTAAAATATTGAATAATTGAGTCAGCAACAATATCACCTATCTCATCAATCTGTAATAAATCATCTCGCGTAGCGGAACTCAGAGCATCAATACTTTTGAAATAATTTGCAAGCATTTTTGCAGTCGTTTCACCGATATGTCTGATGCCGATTGCATACAATACTCTATGAAATGGAACATTTTTTGAATTTTCTATACTTTTGATAAAATTATCGGCGGATTTTTCTTTCCATCCGTCAAGGGTAAGCAACTGATCTTTATTGATGTTGTAAAGGTCTGATAAAGAATTAATATATCCCTTATTAAACAATTGTTCGATTGTTGCATCTCCAGCCAGAATATCCATTGCTTTACGTGAAATAAAGTGGATAAATTTTGATTTTATCTGAGTAGGGCAGAAGTCACTATTAGGGCAATAGTATTTTGCCTGTGATTCGTCTTTTATAAGTGGGGTACCACAATCGGGACAATTTTGTGGAAAATCCGGTATTTTAACATCACTGTTACGTTTGCTTATTTCAATTCCAGTTATTTTAGGAATGATTTCTCCCCCTTTCTCTACATATACATAATCTCCGATTCTAATATCCAACAAATTCATCTGCTCTTTATTATGGAGGGAAGCCCTTTTTACGACAGTACCTGAAAGTTGTACGGGTTCAAGATTTGCAACAGGAGTAATTGCTCCAGTTCGTCCTACCTGATAATCCACACTTAGAAGTTTTGTAAGTTCTTGTTCTGGTTTGAATTTGAATGCCGTCGCCCATCTGGGCGATTTAGCCGTAAAACCGAGTTGCTTTTGATAATTCAATTCATTAACCTTTATTACGATTCCATCAGTAGCAAAAGGAAGAAATTTTCTCTGTATATCCCAAAAATTTATGTAATCTATTGCCTCTTCAATAGAATGGCATATTTTACTGTGTTCCGATACCGGTAATCCCCATTTTTTTGCATTATCTATTGCCTCTGCGTGAGTTTTAAAATGAAGATTTTCTCCTAGGACATGATATAAAACACAATTCAGACTCCTTGTCTGAACAAGTGACGAATCAAGAAGCTTCAGTGATCCTGCAGCTGCATTTCTTGGATTAGCAAATGGCTGTTCCTCTTCCTCTTCTCGTTCCTGATTCAATCGGTCAAATGCTTCATAAGGAAGATAAATTTCACCTCTTATCTCAAATTCGGCAGGAAAATCAGTTCCGGATAGTCTTGTTGGAATAGAAGATATAGTTTTTACATTTCTTGTGACATCATCTCCTTTTGTGCCGTCACCACGTGTAAGAGCTTTATCAAGCACTCCATTTTTATATGTAAGACATATTGCTGTTCCATCAAATTTTAATTCACATGAGAAGGAATAAGGTGAAGAGATAACTTTAGCTATTCTAGTATTAAAATCAAAAAGCTCCCCTTGGTTATATGTATTTCCGAGTGAGAGCATAGGGTATTTGTGTGAAATTTGTTTAAATCCATGAATATTATTTGAAATATCTTCCAAATCACTGCCAATTTTTTGTGACGGGGAATCAGGTGACACAAATTCGGGAAATTTTATTTCAAGAGATATAAGCTCTTGCATAAGAATATCATATTCGAAATCAGATATTATGGGAGAATTTAAGAGATAGTAATTCTTATTATGAGTATTTAACTCATTTATAAGTGTTTCTATACGCTTTTTCGCCTCTCCTTTCGTTATCTTTCCCATAATATTATTTGTTGTACAAATTTACAATTAATTCCTAAAAAATCGTACATTTGCCGGCACAAAATAGAACAAATACCAGTTATTTATAAAGATCAAAAAATGAAAGATTCTATTATTATTCTTACGGGTGGCGGTCCTGCGCCCGGAATGAATACCGTTGTCGGTAGTATTACAAAAGCATTTCTTGCACAGGGATACAGAGTGCTCGGACTACACGGCGGTTATCAAGGACTTTTTTCACCAACTCCGTCATATTGTGAACTTGATTTTGAAATGGCAGACTCGATTTTCAATAGAGGAGGTTCTTTTCTTATGATGAGCCGCTATAAGCCAAATGAGAAAGATTATGAGGAGAATTTCAATTTAAAATTATTTGAAGATAATAATATTAAATTGCTTGTAACTGTAGGAGGTGATGATACTGCCTCTACTGCCAACAAGATTGCACAATTTTTGAAAGTCAAAAATTATCCTATTCAGAACATTCATGTACCTAAGACTATCGATAATGACCTCCCTCTTCCATTGAATACACCTACATTCGGATATAATTCAGCCAAAGCAGAAGGAACTCGTATAGCCACAACTGTTTATGAAGATGCACGCACATCAGGGAATTGGTTTATTGTTTCTGCTATGGGACGATCAGCCGGCCATCTTGCTTTAGGTATTGGAGCCTCTTGCCACTATCCGATGATTATTATTCCAGAAATGTTCAATAAAACTCAGATTACGGTAGATAAGATAATAAAACTTTCTATTTCTGCTATTGTAAAAAGAAAGTTAATGGGAATACCTTATGGTGGAATAATGCTTTCTGAGGGTGTTTTTCATGAACTTGACGATAAAGAATTGACCTCTACAGGAGTAAAATTTACTTTTGACGAGCACGGACATCCCGAATTAGGTAAAATATCAAAAGCTCAGCTATTCAATGATATAATGGAAATAAAACTCAAAGAGCTAGGTATCAAAATTAAAACCAGACCTATTGAAATCGGATATGACATAAGGTGTCAACCTCCAATTTCCTATGACCTGCTATATTGCTCTCAACTAGGCTTTGGTGTATATGAACTATTTGCGAAAGGGGAAACCGGGTGTATAGTGTATGTTGATACTCTCGGAAGAATAAAACCCCTTTATCTTAAAGATTTTCAAGATCCTAAAACAGGAAAAATTCTTCCTCGTAAAGTTGACATTGAAGGAGATATGGCTCAGGGAATATATAAACACCTGGTACACTATATTACTCCTGCTGATTATGAAGCAGCAAAGAAATATCTTCCAAATCCTGAAGATTACGATTTCTATAAGATATTGAATTGGAAATAAATTTAACCCAGATATGAGGGGAAAATTTATAATATATCAAATGATGCTAAGAGCTTTTGGAGACAGGAAATGTGTCTCCGGAGGCTCTTATAATGTCAATGGCAGTGGTAAATTTGATGATGTTACGGATGAAAGGCTAAAAGAGATAAAAAAACTTTCAGTAAGAGCTATTTGGTACACGGGAATTATAGCACATGCAAGCAAGACCGTTTTTCATGGTATTCAAAATTGTAATGCTTCATTAGTAAAAGGAAAGGCAGGTTCGCCATATGCAATAAGAGATTACTATGATGTTGACCCTGCTCTTGCAACATCTGTGACAAATCGTATGAATGAGTTTGAAAACCTCATCAAACGTACTCATGCTGCTGGGATGAAGGTCATTATAGATTTTGTGCCAAACCATATTTATAGAGCATACAGTTCAGAAAAAAATCATTTTGGACCAGAAAATTTTTACTTATTAAATGAGGATCTTCATTTGCCAACCGAGTTAAAAAGTAATTATAAAGAATCACCGGCGAAGGCAACAGGAAATGATTGTTTTTCGCCATACCCGACACTAAATGACTGGTATGAAACAATTAAACTAAATTATGAAAATCGTGATACGTGGTATCAGATGTTTGAAATACTGAAATTCTGGGCGGCAAAAGGAGTTGACGGATTTCGCTGCGATATGGTTGAAATGGTTCCCGTAGAATTTTTTGGTTGGGTATTTCCTCAGATGAGAAAACTATTTCCTGATATAAAATTTATAGCGGAAGTATACAAAAAAGAAAACTACCAAATTTATTCTCAAAACGGGGATTTTGATTTTTTGTATGACAAATCCGGCATGTATGATACCTTAATAGATATACTTGAAGGAAAAGAAAGTGCATCATCATTAACATCTCAGTGGCAATCTCTCGGGAATTTACAATATAAAATGCTTAATTTTCTGGAGAACCATGATGAGCAGAGACTTGCTTCTGATTTTATAATCGGTTCGGGGAAAAAAGCGCTTCCAGCGTTGATTGTCTCGTTATTTTTTAATACTGCTCCGTTCATGATCTATTTCGGTCAGGAATTTGGAGAAAGAGGTATGGAAAAAGAGGGCTTTAGCTCACTTGATGGAAGAACATCCATTTATGATTATTGTATTGTGCCCTCAATAAAAAGATGGATTCAAAAAAAGCTTAATACAGATGAAACTTTAATATATAAAGAATACTGTAATTTGCTTAAAATTGCCACTGTTGACGACATTTTCACTTTGGGAAAGACATTTGACCTTGGATATGTTAATCCTGTATCTGAATATTTCAATCCTGATAAACAATTTGCGTTTTTAAGAGCCTACGGTCAACACGCTGCTCTTATTGTCGTTAACTTTGATGATAAAGAGGTAAATGTTCGTGTAAACATACCTGAACACGCATTTGAGTACTTAAATATCAAGCAAACAAAAGATATTAATTCCATTGATAGTGTACCACTTAAGATTGCTCAATATAACGGAGTAGTTAATTATATATAATATAAAACATAGAATATGAAAAAAACAATTACTATTTTATTACTGATATCTCTATCTATGGCTGCCTTTGCACAGGATATTACAGGATATTGGAAAGGAAAACTCAACGTATCAGGAACAGAGCTAGAAATCTGTTTTGATATTATGAACGACGCAACAGGATATGTTGTTAAAATGGATATTCCAGCTCAGGGTGCTCGTTATATTCCTGTTGATGAAGCATCTTTTGAAATGATGACACTCAAATTAAAAATAAATAAATTAAATATAACCTATGAGGGGAAATTATTGATGAATTCAATAATAGGAGAATTTCAGCAATCAGGTCTTAAATTTCCCCTGAATTTAACAAAAGGAGAAAAGGAAGTGACCATCAGGTCTCAAAACCCCAAAGAGCCATATCCATATAAATCTGAAGAGGTGAAATTCAAAAACCAGAAAGAGGGAATAACCCTTGCCGGAACCATCACAATACCTGAAGGCGATGGACCCTTTCCTGCAGTAGTTCTTATTAGTGGAAGTGGAACTCAAAACAGAGATGAAGAGTTAATGGGACATAAACCGTTTTTGGTTATATCGGATTATCTTACCAGAAATGGAATAGCAGTTCTTAGATATGATGATAGAGGCTCCGGAGAATCGGAAATGTCTGCAAAACCCGGTACAACAATGGATTTATCGTATGACGCAGAAGCAGCATTTGATTATTTGAAGTCAAGAGTTGATATAAATAAAAGCAAGATAGGTCTTATTGGCCATAGTGAAGGTGGTATTATTGATTTCATAATTGCTTCACGAAGATCTGATGTTTCATTTATAATTGCACTTGCAGGTCCTTCAGTAAGAGGGGATAAGCTTTTAAGCGCCCAACAAAAAAAGATGTTGGAAAATCAAGGTGCACCTGCTCAATACGTGAACTCGATAACTGATATGTATGATAAAATCTATTCTGAAATAGAAAAATATGATGAAATAACTCTAGAACTTCAGAGTAATCTTGAATCTATTCTAAGTAGTTCAGGAATGCCTCAAGCAACTATAAAACAGACTGTGGGAGCCTTTATTGAACCTTGGATGTTCTATTTTCTCAAATATGATCCTAATGAGGTAATAATAAATACTCAATGTCCGGCTTTGTTATTAAACGGAACTAAAGACCAGCAAGTTGTAGCTTCGCAAAATCTTCCTGTATATAAAAATATTGCAGCAGAGAATGGTAAGAAAAACATGGAAATAAGAGAACTTGAAGGTCTTAACCACCTGTTTCAAAATTGTAAAACCGGAAGTGTATCTGAATATATGACAATTGAAGAAACAATTTCAGAAAACGTACTGGAAATTATAAAGAATTGGGTATTAGCTATTTAGGTCGAATACTTTGACTATATACAATATCATTCCGGCTACCATAGATAACATTATTATTACAGCAGAGTAATTGTATATTGTGTGAGGGGTTGAATAACTAACAAATACCGGTATTGCATACTCAAACAGGAGAGATGCTCCTCCAAAAAAAGTAAACAAAATTAATCCTAAAAGGGTGAATAGATGGATAATCCAACTGTTTGCCCTTCTTTGTTTTATGACAGGTTTAGGATAATAATTCAACAGTTCCGATAATTTTTTATTGAAATCTTCTCCATCTATACTCTGTTTATGAGAGTCGAAGAAATTATTGATTTTTTTATCTTTTGTATTCATATCCAATCGTAGTTAAATAATCTTTTAAATGAGCCCGTCCTCTTGAAAGATGTGATTTTATTGTATTTTGTTCTATTCCTGTAATTGCTGAAATTTCTTTAATGTTTTTATCTTCCATATAAAAGAGCAATATTATTGCCTTTTCCTGTTCTTTCAAGTGTGATAAGGCTATATATAACTCTTGATCTTTAAATGATTCATCTGCAGAATATCCATCATCAATCAGAGATGATTTTAACTTTTCTATATCATGGAGGCCATTTTCTGTTTCAAATTTATTCTTTCTTATTACATCATAAAAACAATTATAAGCAATTTTAAATAGCCACGTAGACATTTTTGATCTTCCTTGAAAAGTTGACAAACCTAAATATGCTTTAATGAATGCTTCTTGAGCAACATCATCACTTAGTGTATGATTTCCTCCAGACAAGTTAAGCAGAAACCTTCTGAGTGGTTCCTGCTGTTCCTTGATAAATAATTCAAATTCTGACCTGCTCAATTTTATTCAGATAATTTGTCTTTTCTTTTATAATATCTTCCCAAATAAAAAGATATTATTAATCCCAAACCAATTAACATTGGCATAAATCCGATGGATGCAAAAGCAAATGAATCAACTTGACAAAGCAAATATAGCATTAAAAACAATCCCAATCCACCCATAATCAGAATAATACCCCAGTTAAATAGTACCATTGGATTTTCTTTTTTTACTTTCTTGACTTCTCTAGTCTCAAGAAACAAATCCGGTGTAATCTGAACACCTTTATCTATTGCATTGTTTAAAACACGTAAATGCTCTCTTTTTGACATATACTTGTAAAGATAATAGATAAGAACAACCGAAATCGGCAATATTACACAAATTGCTATTGGTATAAATCTTCCTTCCATGATAATATATTTTAGTTATTTTTTGTCTATTAGACTTAGTACTCATTTAAAAAGTTGCAGTAAGATATCAAATTTTATTAATTTTGGATTATATAATCATTAAAAGATCAATCATGAAAAATATTCTAATTACCGGTGGAGCAGGATTTATCGGTTCGCATGTTGTTAGACTGTTTGTTAATAAATATCCTGAATATAATATTGTAAATCTGGATAAGCTGACCTATGCCGGCAATTTGGCAAATTTAAAAGATATAGAGAATAAACCTAACTATAAATTTATTAAAGGTGACATCTGCGACTATGACTTGTTGAAAGATATTTTTACAAAATATGATATAAATGGAGTACTTCATCTTGCGGCAGAAACTCATGTCGATAGGAGTATAAAAGATCCTTTTATTTTTGCTAAAACAAATGTGTTGGGGACACTATCTCTTCTTCAGACTGCATATGATTACTGGGATGGCAAATATGAAGGTAAACTTTTTTATCACATCTCTACCGATGAGGTGTATGGGAGTCTTAATCTTGACGATACTTTATTTACTGAGGATACAAAATATAATCCACATTCACCTTATTCTGCTTCAAAAGCATCTTCAGACCATTTTGTCAGGTCATTTCACGATACATTCGGAATGCCTATAGTAATAACCAACTGTGCCAATAACTATGGTCCATATCAGTTCCCTGAAAAACTTATACCATTATTCATAAATAATATACGTCACAATAAACCTCTTCCGGTCTATGGAAAAGGAGAAAACATTAGAGACTGGCTTTACGTTGAAGATCACGCAAGAGCAATAGATGTCATATTTCATAAAGGGAGAATAGCAGAAACTTATAATATAGGTGGTTTCAATGAATGGAGAAATATTGACCTGATTAAAATGATGGTTAAAGTTACAGATAGGTTATTATGTCGTCCTGAAGGTACCTCAGATAAATTGATAACCTTTTTCAAGGATAGGGCGGGACATGACCTTAGATATGCTATTGATTCAACTAAACTCAAAAATGAACTTGGCTGGGAACCATCACTGCAATTTGAAGAAGGGTTGGAACTTACCGTAAAATGGTATCTGGATAATCAGGAATGGTTCGACAATGTGACATCTGGCGAATATGAAAAATATTACGAGAAAATGTATTAACAGTTTCTCCTGAATTCGGAACAAACGATTGAAGTAGCAATTGCTACATTTAAGGAATCAGAAGTTTTTACGCCAACAGGGTAGGAGGGGATATAGAGTTTTTTTGTTACTTTTGTTTCAAGTTCTTCTGATATTCCATTTGACTCGGATCCCATAATTATCAATCCTGATAACTCCAAATCCTTTGAGTATATTGTGTCTCCCTCAAGAAATGTTCCATATACTGGCAGCCCTGCCAAGTTGAAAAGTTCTGAAATTGTAACTAAGTCAGTGTAAATAAACTTGTTGCGAAAAATTGCACCCATGGTGGCCTGCACAACTTTTGGATTGAAAATATCTACTGTATCATAAGATGCAAATATGGCATCAATACCAAACCAATCTGCAATTCTTATTATAGTCCCGACATTACCCGGGTTGCTCAAAGACTCAAGAGCAAGAGCTAAGGGTTTTTTATCAATGATATTCTTTATTTCTTCATTTGAAGTTTCCTTTGGCATTTTTAAAATTGCCAGAGCCGGAGAAGGTGAACTGAGCATAGATATACGAGACATTGCTTCTTCTCCTATTTCTGAAGAATAATATACAGAATCTATGTCAAAATCTGACTCAAGCGCTTCTTTAACAAGCTTTTCTCCCTCAACAATAAATAATCCGTACTCATCTCTAAATTTCTTTTGAGAAAGAGAATGGATAAATTTTATATCGTTTTTTGAAATCATGAGACAAAGATAGTTAAACTATCAGTATCCTAAGATTTTGAGCATAGATTTATATGTTTGTTCCTTACTGAACAGTTTGGTTGTGTATTCCCCATCTTCATCTAAATCTATAATCACATGTTTAGGAGCAGGTTGCAGGCAGTGTTGAATACCTCCGTAACCGGAAATAGACTCTTGATAGGCACCGGTATGGAAAAATCCAATATAAAGTGGATCTGAGCGGTCTTTAATTGTAGGAAGAAATATTGCATTTGCATGTGCTTCAGCATTATAATAATCCTGACTGTCACAAGTCAATCCCCCGAGAAAAACCCTTTGATATTCACTGTCCCATTTGTTGATAGGAAGCAAAATAAACCTTTGTTTTATGCCCCATGTATCAGGGAGGGTAGTCATAAATGAACTATCAACCATATACCATCTTTCTCTGTCATTCTGCTGTTTTATATCAAGAATCTGAAATATCGTCGCTCCGCTTTCTCCGACTGTAAAACTTCCGAATTCAGTAAAAATATTAGGCTCTGGTACCCCTCGTTGTTCACATATACTCTTGATTTGAGCCATAATTTCTTCAGCCATATAATCATATTCGAAAGTTGAAGCTAGTGTGTTTTTTATAGGAAAACCTCCACCAATATTAAGAGAATCAAGTTCAGGACAAAGTGCTTTTAAGTCGCAATAAACAGAAACACACTTTGACAATTCATTCCAGTAATAAGCATTGTCTCTTATTCCGGTATTGATGAAAAAGTGAAGCATTTTCAAGCTAAACTTATTGTTATTCTTTATTTTGTTTTCATAAAAAGGAAGTATATCACTATATCTGATTCCAAGTCTGCTGGTATAAAATTCAAATTTAGGTTCCTCTTCCGCTGCAATTCTGATTCCAATCCTCGTTGGATTAGTTATTTGTCTATCAAGGTCCTCAAATTCAGCCATATTGTCAAGGACAGGAATAGTATTGTTCCATCCGTTATTTATGAAGTTGGCAATGTTCTCAATATATAACTCCTTTTTGTACCCGTTACATATTATATAAAGATCCTTATTTACAAATCCTTCATCATATAACGCCTCAATAAGATTTAAATCAAAAGCAGATGATGTTTCAAGATGTATGTCATTCTTTAGTGCTTCCTGCAAAATAAATGAAAAGTGAGAGCTTTTTGTGCAATAACAATAATGATAATCACCTTTGTAATCTACTTTAGCCATAGCTACATTAAACATACGTTTTGCTCGTTGAATTTGTTGTGATATCTTAGGCAGATAAGTGATTTTAAGAGGTGTTCCGTACTGCTCTATTATATTCATCATTGGGATGTTGTGAAAGTAAAGTTCGTTGTCTTCGACTCTAAATTCATCTTGTGGAAAGTCAAAAGTCTGCTCTATTAAATCGATGTACTTGTTCTTCATTTTATTAATGTAAGTAAGTTACTTTATTGTTTTTTTTATTATCCGACTCACTCGGATTGCAAAAGTATGTAAAAAACTGTTTCATACTTATATAATTGAATATTTTTTTAGGAAAAAACACTAAGTTTGTATTATGTATAGAAAAAAATCTTTTTATATTCTTCTTTTCGCATTATTGATAGTGCTTCTATATTCATGCAGCACTACCAAAGTTATTCCTGAAGGAGAGTTACGATTAGCTGAGAATAAAATTAATATTCTTAACTCTAATAGTTATTCTTCGTCGGATCTTGAACCATATATTAAACAAAAGCCAAATGATTACTTCATCTATAGGTGGAATCCATTTCTGTATGTATATAATTGGAGTTCAGGGAAAGGAACTGGTTGGGATAAGTTTGTTGAAAAGATTGGAGCAAAACCAGTTATATTCGATTCTACATCAATCGCAGGTAGTAAAAAAAGAATGCTGACTCATCTGGAATATCTTGGATATTACGATTCCTATATAAATGAATATGTTGTCAAAAACAAAAAAATAGCTAAAGTACATTTTGATGTTACTCTTGGAAAGCAGTATTATATAAATAACATCAAATACATTATTAAGGACGAAAATCTTTTTCGTTTTATAAACAATGACTCTGCAAATTTCACTATAAAGGAAGGGACAATTCTTTCAGAAGAAACATTGGAAAACGAATCTGAACGTCTTGCTCAATTGCTAAGAAACGATGGCTATTTTGGCTTTACTAAAAACTATTTTTTCTTTTATGCTGATACAAGTAAAACTAAGGATAACACAGATCTTATTGTTAACGTTGAGAATTACACAAGAAACGAATCTCCCACAGCTGCAAAACCTCATAAACAATACTATTTAAGAGATATATCCATAATACCTCAGGCTGGATTTAAAGTAAAACAAAAGTTTCTTAACAACTTGAACCGACTTGAGCCAGGTTCGCTTTATAATGAAAGTGAAATAAATAATACTTATCAACGATTTACAAGTAATGCTCTTTTTAGCACTGTGAATGTTCAACTTGAAGAGGTGGATTCTTCACTTGTCGATTGCAAAATTCTTCTTTCTCCATCAAAATTACAGGGTATAAAAGTTAATATGGAAGGATCATTCAATTCTTCCGGTTTGTTGGGATTAACACCTTCGTTTTCTTATTATCATAAAAATATTTTTGGGTCGGGAGAGATGCTTTCAGTAGGATTCAGGGGTAATTTTCAGTTTAAATTGAATGACCCGGTTCGTTCTGACGAGCTTGGAATATCTTCTTCACTTACTTTTCCTCAATTTCTTTTTTTGCCGGAAAGTCTTTTTCCTACAACAATACCACATACTGAGATAAGTATTTCATATAACTTTCAGGATCGCCCGGAATATACAAGAAATATAATATCGACCTCGCTGGGCTATACATGGAAAATGGGCAAAAAATTTTATTATCAGATATATCCGATTCAGTTAAATGTTGTTAGAATCTTTAATTTAAGTGAATCCTTTTATGATAATTTAAATAATCCATATCTTCAAAATTCATACAAGAATCACTTTGACTTAGGTGTCGGTGCAATGACATATTTTACTACTGATCCATCAATTAACCCTGAAAAAACTTATTTTTATGTGAGGTGGCAAACAGATTTGTCCGGCAATTTATTAAGTCTGTTCAATAATGGGCTGAAATCCGACGATAACGGTTCACATTTAATATGGGGAATTCCTTATTCTCAATTTGTCAGAAGCGAAATAACTCTTGTACAGACTCTTAAATTCGGAGAATCAAACAAGTTTGCTCTTGCGGGAAGGTTGGTCGCAGGAGCAGGCTATGCATATGGTAATTCGACGGCTCTACCATTTGAAAAATTTTTCTATGCCGGTGGGGCAAACAGTCTCAGAGGCTGGCAATCGCGTTGTGTTGGACCGGGAAACGCTCCAATGGATTCTACCTTTACCATAGCAAATCAGACAGGTGATATGAGGCTTGAAGGGAATATGGAATTCCGTTTTCCATTATTCTGGAAACTACAAGGTGGCTTTTTCCTAGATGTAGGAAATGTTTGGAACTTTGCAAGAGAAAATCAGGAATCGACAGAAACTTCTAAACTTGGAGAATTCTCTTCTAAAAATTTTGCAAAAAGTCTTGCGGCCAATTGGGGATTAGGTTTACGACTTGATTTTGATATGCTTCTTGTTCGTCTTGATTTGGGCATCAAGATATACGACCCGGCTCTTCAATTTTGGCATACACCAGAAACATGGTTCTATAAGGATGGTTATGCCATTCACTTCGGCATTGGATATCCATTCTAAAAATACTAAATAATATTTAAGATGAGAAAAAACACAATTTGGAATTCACTTTTAACTCTGTTTTTGATGCTTTGTCTTGTTTCTCCGCTTCAGGGAAAACAAAAGGCTAATTATCAGGTTATACCTCTTCCACAAGGTATTAAATTAGTTGATGAAAGGCCTTTTATCCTAAATGGTAACTCTAATATTATTTTTCCTGCTGATAATCTAAAAATGGCTAAAAACGCACAATTTCTAAGCGAATATATTAAAGAAGCAACTGGGATTAACGTTAAAATCAATTCAAAAGGAAGGAAGAAAATTGCTTTGGAATTGGATACAACGCTCTGCTCACCTGAAGCATATAAAATTGTTATATCAAAAAATAATGTGACAATTTATGGTGGTTCAGAAGCTGGAGTTTTCTATGGAATACAAACTTTGCGCAAATCATTGCCTTTTGGCCAATATAAGGTTGTTGATCTTCCATCTGCAATAATAAATGATTTTCCGAGATTTGAATATAGGGGAATGATGCTTGATGTTTCTAGACATTTCTTTCCGGTGGAATTTGTAAAAAGATATATAGACATACTTGCACTTCATAATGTCAATCATTTTCATTGGCACCTTTCTGAAGATCAGGGATGGCGAATAGAGATAAAGAAATATCCTAAACTTACTAAAATAGGTTCTTTGAGAAAAGAGACTGTCATTGGTCATAATGGTGGAGAATATGACGGAATACCTTATGGGGGATATTATACACAAGAAGAGGCAAAACAAATAGTAGCTTATGCTGCAGAAAGATATATAACTGTTATTCCTGAAATAGATATGCCCGGACATATGCGCGCTGCGCTTGCATCATATCCTGAGTTGGGATGTACCGGAGGCCCATATGAAGTGTGGACAAAATGGGGAGTATCCGATGATGTACTTTGTGTCGGTAATGACAATACATTGAACTTTATAAAAGATGTTTTGACAGAAATTTTAGATATTTTTCCATCTGAATATATACATATTGGTGGAGACGAATGTCCTAAAACACGTTGGAAAGAATGTCCTAAATGTCAGGAAAAAATAGAGGAAGAAGGGTTGATAGGGGATAAAAATCATAGTAGTGAAGAGCGTCTTCAAAGCTATTTTATTTCGTATGTAGAAGATTTTCTAAACAGCAAGGGAAGACAAATTATTGGTTGGGATGAAATCCTTGAGGGTGGATTGGCTCCTAATGCCACGGTTATGTCATGGAGAGGAATCAACGGTGGCATAGAGGCTGCTAAACAAAAACACAGAGTCATTATGACTCCCAATGGATACCTCTATTTTGACCACTATCAATCACGAGAGATTGAAAAAGAACCTATGGCAATCGGAGGATATACTCCGGTTGAAAAGGTATATGCTTTTGAACCTGTTCCATCCACTCTTTCTGACGAAGAAAAACAATATATTATTGGAACTCAAGCAAATGTATGGACTGAGTATATTAGTTCAGGTAATCACGTTGAATATATGGTCTTACCCCGTTTGGCAGCACTCTCAGAGGTACAATGGTGTATGCCACAAAAGAAAAATTATAACGAATTTTTACAAAGGATGACTCACCAATTTGAAATTTATTCTAGTTTGGGATACAACTACGCAAAACATTTAGTTCAATAACGACTGTTCAACAGCATAATCTACAGCACGGTTTAATATTTCATTGAAGGCCAGAGTCTTTTTGAACTCTTTTAAAGTATTTTCAAGTAGATTGTCACTGAGAATAAAATCTTCAGTAAGAAACTGATGTAGATACCAGTCCTTTAATTTAAAATATTCGGCATACTCAGACTCTGCAGGAAAATTTTTAGGAACCTTTTTGAGTGTACTTTTCCATTCTATTTCAAATCCCTTTGCTGATGTGATAGAATCTATAAGTGGCTTTCCGTTCAACATAATTTCCTCCCGGATACTTTTTAAGACCATTGGACGGGGAAGATATATCCCGGTGCTTAACATATGCCCTCCAATATAATTAGCTCCCTGAGGCTCTATATGGAAATAATATCCTGAATAACCCCCACATTTACCATGAGGAGCAATAAATGCCCCCATATGAGTCTTATACGGAGTTTTATCATTGGAAAAACGAACATCTCTGTATATTCTGTAGGTACAATCTTTAAGTTGTAACTCTTTAACTGAAGGATCAAATTCTCCTATTCCTGAAATCAATTTCAATATGAATTCATTAAAAACAGCTTGCGCTTCTTTATAGTTATCTTTATGGTCATCAAACCATTGCTTGTTATTGTTCTCCAATAATTGGGAGAGAAATGTTATTACTTTTTTCATGTTTACAAAGATACTTTTTTTTTCAAATTTGCAATTTTAATTGTAGAAGCACAACAAATTGTCATAATTGCTTAGTATATTTGTTTATATGAAAGTAGCATTAGTTTTAGCCAGTGGAGGGTCAAGAGGACTTGCACATATAGGCGTAATAGAAGAATTGGAACGCAGAGGATATGAGATTACTTCTGTTTCCGGCACCTCAATGGGGGCTTTAATAGGGGGGATTTATGCGGCAGGAGGACTTCCTGCATTCAAGGAATGGATGAAAGAGGTGGATAAAATGAAAGTTTTTTTCTTGATGGACTTTACAATCAGTAATGATGGTATTGTAAAAGGTGAAAAAATAATAAAAGAATTGGAAAAGATTGTACCAGACGTCAATATAGAGAATCTCTCAATTCCTTTTACCGCAGTGGCTACTGATATTAAAGGGAAAAAGGAAGTTGTATTCGACAAAGGAAGTCTGTTTGAGGCAATCCGGGCATCTATTTCAATACCATCTTTATTCAAACCTCTAAAAATTGATAATATGGTATTGATTGACGGAGGAGTTGTGAATCCTATTCCAATTAACAGAGTAAAAAGAAGTGAAGGAGATATTCTTGTGGCTGTTGATCTGAATGCTCCATATATGGAGAAACAAAAGGTTGTTAAGAGTAAAAAACAGATTGAAGAAGAAAAAAATATTTTTGAAAAACTTAGAATATCGGCACCTCATTTTTATTATGATGGATTATTCGGCAACCAGAAAAATGAGAACTCTAACTCAAATAGAGGGAGTAAAGAATCGTTGAACTATTACAATATTCTTGTTGAATCTTCAAGTCTGATGATACAAAAAAACTCTGAACGCACTATTCAACTTTATAAACCTGATATTCTGATAAGTATACCTAAAAATGCATACAGCACTCTAGAATTTTATAAATATGATGAAATTGTAGAAACAGGAAGACAAGCTGCAATAAAAGCATTTGACTCCGTATTTGAAAGAACAGCGACGTAAAAATAATTGTATATATTTGCGGCTCAAAATTAGAACGTATGAAAGCCATATGAGCTGTAAAAAATATTTCTATACCATTTTGCTATTAGTTTTTTTCTTTAATATCAGCTTATTTGCGCAAAATGAGTCTTTGAAAGATACTCTTGTATTGACACAAACTTTAATTACTGCCCAAAGCAGAACGCTATACACTGAGTCTTTAAGAATAGTGAGAACAATCAATATGAAGGAGATTGTCGGGATGCCGATTGTAAACTTAAATGAGCTTCTTGATTATCTTCCCGGGGTGGATATTCGCCAGCGTGGTACAAATGGAGTGCAGGCAGATATTACAATAAGGGGAGGCACATTTGATCAAGTCTTGATATTGCTAAATGGAGTTAATATTACTGATCCTCAGACAGGCCATCATAATCTTGATATTCCTATCAATATAAATATGATAGATAAGATAGAGGTGCTTCAGGGGACAACAATGAATCAGTTCGGATTATCTGCTTTCAGTGGAGCAATAAATATTATTACCTGTAAAAGTGAAGAAAATGTAGTAAAAGCAGGGGTCGCAGTTGGACAATATGGCTATTTTGCGCCATACTTGGGAATAAAAAGCAAAAAAAATAGATGGAATAGCGTGTTCTCTCTTTCGCACAATTATTCTTCAGGATATATTAATAATACCGATTATTCTATCGGGAATATTTTCTTCCACACTAAATATAATGGAGGCAAAGCAGGGATGTTTGAATTTCAGATCGGGGGACAAATGAAAGAGTTTGGATCCAACGGTTTTTATTCTCTATCATATCCAAATGAGTTCGAAGCCACAAAAACAGGATTTATTGCACTGAATTTGGGTAAGAATATCAGTCGTCAAATATATTTGGAATCTTCTATATACCAAAGGACACATTGTGACCGATTTGAACTGTTTAGAGATATGGAAGGAGCAGCTTCCTGGTACAAGGGACACAACTATCATTTAAGTACTGTTTCAGGGGGTAATCTTAAAATGAACATCAATTATTCTCTTGGAAAAAGCTCATTTGGTGTTGAATTGAGAAATGAACATATATTAAGTACAGTTTTAGGGGATGAGATGAAAAATCCACGAACACATATCTTTTTTCCTGACTCAGTGATTTTTAATCATCAAAAAAATCGTATGAATCTGAACTATTTCATGGAACATTCATTATACATAGGGGATATTGCAGTTTCAGCCGGAGTAAGCGGTAATTATAACAGTATGAGTGGAGACAACATTTGCTTTGGAATAAATGCCGGATATACAATAAAAGGGAGAAATAGAATATATTTTAATGCTCATAAAGCAGTACGTCTTCCCACTTTTACTGATCTTTATTATTCCAGTGTAAACATAATGGGTAACCCTGATTTGAAGGCTGAAGAATCTTATACGGCAGAAGCCGGTTTTACATGGAAAAACAAGACATCGGTAGATGATTCTCATTTGGGATTAATATCGGTACAGGGAATAATTTATTACAGGATAGAAAAAAATATCATAGATTGGATACGTCAAAAAGATTCTGAAATGTGGCAATGTATGAACCATACGCAAGCTAAAGCTTTTGGCACAGATATAATAATCAGGTACATCCCCAATATTAAATTTATTAAAAGTGCCGGAATAAGCTATTCTGGTGTTAATCTCAACTTGGAATCCGGAGAAATGATATCCAGTTATGCTCTGGATTATATGAAGCATAAAGTGGTATTTGATCTTGATATTATGATAACAAATAAGATAGGGACTAATATTAAAGCTGTATGGCAGGATCGTTTTGGGAATTATACCTCATTATCGGGAGAAATAACCCCTTATGCGCCATATACTCTTACAGATATGAAATTATATTGGGATAACGGTAAATATAGGATATACGGAGATATTTCTAATATGCTTGATACACAATATTTTGATTACGGAGGTATTCTTCAGCCTGGTATTTGGGGTAAAATAGGAATCTCAACAAATTTTTCCTTTTAAAAAATATATTATAAATTTGTGGCCTAATTCTTCAGGGCAGGGTGAAATTCCCGATCGGCGGTATAGTCCGCGAGCTTGTTGAACAAACGAGCAGAGCTGTTTAGATACGGCACCGACAGTTAAAGTCTGGATGGAAGAGGTAATTAAATATGAAAAAAAACATTCTATTTGCAGCATTGCAATGCTGTTTTCTATTTTTAGGATTTGACAATCTATCAGGACAAGTTCAACAATTCAATCAGAGAGATTCTGTTGCACATTATTCAATCGAAGAAATAACTGTAACAGCAGTTTTTGTAAAAAACAAGACATCTCCGTTACGCATAAATGAAATAGAACGAAAATCTATTCTTAATAATGCCGTTGCAGCGACATATCCGGAAATATTAAAAGGAATTCCGGGGGTTTATGCCACTTCTGAGACTGGAAACTACGGCGACGCGAAGCTCAATATTCGTGGTTTTAAACAAGAAAACATATCTATTCTACTTAATGGTATCCCTATTTCAGGAATAACATCATCCAATATGTATTGGAATAACTGGCTTGGGCTGGCTGATGCGACAAATGCCATTCAGGTACAAAAGGGAGTAGGAGGTTCAATGATTGCAGATAATTCTGTGGGAGGTACTGTAAATATTCTGACAGCACAAACATCCGAAAATAGATTAATCAGTGCCGGAATGTATGCAACAAGTTACGGATTGCATAAATTTAATTTTTCTTATGACAGTGGTGAAATGAAGAACGGATGGGCAGCAAAAGTCATGACTTCCTATACTTTTGGAAATAACTATATTGATGCAACTGAAGTTAATTCATGGTCATATATGCTTAATGTTTCTAAACGGTTCAACAATAAAAACACATTAGTATTTATTGTTCTAGGATCTCCTGAAACACACAATCAAAGATCGTCCAGACTGACATTTGAAGAAATTCAAAAATATGGAGTGACATACAATAAAAGCTGGGGATATTATAACTCAAAGCCATTTAATATAAGCAGAAATCAATATCATAAGCCTTATTTTACTCTTCAGCATCTATACAATAACCATGAGAGATTAAATATCGTATCATCAGCATACCTTGCTTTGGCCTCGGGAGGTGGAAGGTGGAGTGAAACAAAAGGAAAAAAAATTATTTCATACCTTAACGAAGAAGGGCAGATAGACTGGAATACCGTTATTGAGAAAAATAAAACAGCCGGATCTTCACAGAATATATTGAGCGACTATCTTGCCGGACATATTCAAAGTGGTGCTACATCTAAACTTGAATATAAAATCAACCAGAAATGGAATATTGAAAGTGGGTTTCATTATCAATATTATTGGACCTGGGAAAAGGAGAGAATAACTGATTTGCTTGGTGGACAATATTGGATGGAAAACGCTACACAAAAGGGGGTAGGAGATTACATCAGGACAAGTAATGGAAAGACAACACATCATACCACCGTTTATATCTCAGGTAAATATAAATCAGGTAACTGGAATGGATTTGCTGGGGTCTCTGCTTCAAACAGCAATGTTCAAAGATGGGATAAATGGAATTACGGAGATGATTATAAAAGTAAATGGGTGCATGGATACGGATATACGCTAAAGAGAGGTATTTTATATAAAGTAGATAAAAAGAGCTCGGTATATCTAAATTCAGCCATTTACAGCCGGGTCCCTTATTCCAATGTATGGTTTTCTTCCGGAAATAATGATATCACAAAAGGGGTTAAAAATGAGCGTAATTACCTTGCGGAATTAGGATATAGATATGTTCACAATAAAGGTAATATTGAGATTAACTGTTATTATGCTTATTGGAAGAATAAAACCATTTATTCTGATCCATACAAACAAAGTGATGAAAGTTCAAGCAAATACATAATTAACGGACTTGATGCACAACACACTGGTATAGAATTAGAGGCAAAACAGCATGTTACGTATTGGCTAATGTTAACAGGTTATGTAACTATTGCCGACTGGCACTGGACAAATGATGTAAAAGCAATCATATATGATGATTATACAGGAAATGAATTGGGAGAGGTAAATATTTACTGCAACGGATTGCCGGTAGGGGATGCGCCTCAGACACAAATAGGAGCAAGTGCAATATTCAATATAAATAAGAACCTCTATTTTGAAATAGAATGTCAACATAATGCCAGGATATATGCTGACTTCGCCCCCGATTCTCGGAAAGATGCTAATGATAAGATTGTACCATATAAATTTCCCGCTTACACGTTAATTAATTGTAATTTAAACTATAAGGGATTTTTTATTAAAGTAAACAATCTCTTCAATGTAGAATATATTGAGAGAGGTATAGATGGTATAAACCACGATTTAGAAACCTTCACGGGGTATTGGGGATTTGGAATAAACGGCTCGGTAGGAGTAATATTAAATTTAGGCAGCAACACTTCATATAAGAAATGAATTATAGGTAACATTCTAGAATAAATATTCGAACAAATTTCTTATATTTACATAATAATCATTAAAATAAACATTATGAAACGTATAGCAAAAGCACATTGGACAGGAAATCTGAGAGACGGTAAAGGTACTCTTACAACTGAAAGCGGAATACTGGATAATACAAATTATAGTTTCAAAACAAGATTTGAAGAGGGAGAACAGGGAACAAACCCGGAAGAGCTTATAGCAGCAGCACATGCCGGATGCTTTACTATGGCAGTTGCTTCAGGCTTGACAAAAAAGAGATTAAACCCAAAATTTCTTGATACTGAGGCGATCTTGACTATGGAAGATAATGTAATAACAGCCATTCATCTGGCAATAACCGGCTCAGTTGAAGGAATAACTGCACAGGAGTTCACAGAGGTGACCAAGGATGCAGAGAAAAATTGTATCATATCAAAGGTATTAAACGTTACTATTACTTCTGAGGCACATTTTGTATAATAAGAATAATTTGCATAATAAATCAAAAAGCCGGTATAATCCGGCTTTTTTTATCACTATTAGCATATATTAATATAAAATTAACATACATAAATTCAAGTACTAATACTACAAGTTATACTTTAAAAATATTTATCGTTTATATAAAATAACAAGAATATATACCGAAATTAGCATTAGTCCAAGAGAACTGATCTGTGGACTGAATATCGACCCAGCCACTGAAAAAAGCAATGCCGCCCAGAAAAGTGTCATAAGACGTTTTTTCTCTTTTGGAAGCATTTTTATACCATATTTAAATTTTGACCACCAGTTTGAAATTTTATTTCCGTTATATGATCCATAACCGGCTTTTCCATTACCGTAACTGGAGCTTTTTTGTCCGAAACCGGTATTCTTAAAAGGGTTCAGTTTTGGCTTTTTAAGTAGAATTTTATGTTTTACAATCTCTTTTCCGTCAAGATCATAACTTAAAGTTGCTGTTATTTGTTTGTCGAAACGAGGTATTTTAAATTTTTTAATTCCCTTTCTTTCAACATCCTGCAACATGACATTATATCCGTTGCTTAGTGACAATTTTACATTCTGGGCATTAGGACAATTCCATTTTAATTGAATTACTTCTCCTGCTTTGACAAATTTCTTATTGATAAAAAAACGCATGATATATTGTTAAATTATTGATTAATAATTAGTTGCATCAATGTTTATGCTACTATAAATTTGATAAATCTTTATTTATATCAAATTATACAAATAATAATAACAAAAAATGTGCTGAATAACTAGAAGAGAGAATGCTATGTTGTCGATAGCGCACATTAATTTAGTAAGTTCCGCAAACAAATTTTAGTATTTCTTAAATTTATACTTTAACCTTAATTCCTCTTTCTCATCAGGAGTAAGCGAAGTGAAATAAGATTTCCATCCGGGACAGAAGTTGATATGCCAGCGCCAGAATTTACCCATAAATGATTTTGGATTCTTATCGTATTTTGCCCGTAGAGAGCAGTTTATACAGGGATTTTGTTTCATTGTTGTTATTATTAGGTTGTTTTAATACAAAATTTATTTCGAACATCTAAAGGTCGTGTCATATCATATTTTCACAGTAGCCAAAGCTAAATTACACTTTTACCAAACAAGTCAGAATATCGGGGTTATAGGCGGATTCATAAAGCATTTAGAGCTGAAAGGTAATCCTTGGATAATATCTCTGAGCATCTTTCTGCGATATTTAAAATCATATCTCTTCCTCTTTTTTGAGGTATGCGAATGCTCTCACCAACTATAAGCATATCTTCGATAGTAGGGTTTCCGTGATTGTTAACAGAGGTAGCGTGTTCTCCGTTATATCCGTTACCACATCTGGTCAAATCGTAGGCCGGAGCTAACGACCAGGCTCCCTCTTTACAAATGAAACTGAAGTTTTTGGCATGATCATCCTTATTTTCGGTTAATATATTGAAAGCCATCCGACGAAACATTTCATCTACTTGCTTGGGGTCTTGGGTAAGGTAACCAGTTAAGTGAAGCAGTGTTTTATACTCCAATTTTGGTTGCATGATAGATTCATTTAGTAGGGCTCCTGCTGTTGCTATATGTAGCCTGACACCGTTTTCGATATCAAAGCGTTTGGTGGCAAAGTAATTTCCGTCCATTAGCTTGAAATCTGGTACAGTAATGCCGCACTGGCGGGCGATCTCATTGTATTGATATTCCATTGTACCCATATTTTTTTGGTCATATGTGTGTCTAAACTTTACCAACCAAGAGCCATCAGTGTCGTTTAGTAAACATTTTGGGCGATATCCTCCGGAGTTACCACTGTTGAAATATAAAACTCTTATAGTCTCTTCGGAAAGGGCTTGAACGGTATTAATGGCTTTGGAATTGTTTTGTAGAACTTATTTTCCGATACAAAAATTCTTAAATATATTACCTAAAATCTCATCTGTGCTTACTTCACCGACTATAGATCCGATATAATAGAGAGCTTCACGAATATCCTGTGTCAGAAGATCCGTAGGAATATTATCTTTAATACCGTCAGAAACTCTTGATAGGGAAGAGGATGCTTCTTTAAGGGCTTCATAGTGGCGTATATTTGTTACAAGTACAGCATCGGGGTTGGTCGTAAGATTTTTTTGTGATTCAACCAGAACTGATAGTAAATTTTTTAAACCAAATTTATTTTTTGCTGATATATTCAATATAGCGAGTGGTTTAAGTCCTATAGCTTTGGAAAAAACAGATACAATATTACTATAATAAACTTCACTTATGAATTCTCCTGAAGCTGTTATGTGGTCATCACATTTGTTAATAAGTATGATAACTTGTTGCTGGTTTTGATCTATCAAATTCTTAAAAATCGTCATAGCATCTGTAAAGGCTTCTGGTCGTTTGTAGTCAAGCATAAGAATAACTATTGAAGCTTTCTTAATCGTTTCATAGGTACGTTCAATCCCAATATTTTCTATTTCTTCTTTTGTTTTTCTTATGCCGGCAGTATCAATAAATCTGAACAAAATACCATCCAGGTTGATGGTGTCTTCTATAGCATCTCTTGTTGTTCCATGAATATGGGAAACAATAGCCCTTTCTTCTCCTAAAATAGCATTCAATAAGGTGCTTTTACCGGTATTTGTCGCCCCAACAATAGCAACTGGAACTCCATTTTTAATTGCATTACCTAATTTAAAACTTGAAGCAAGCTCATTTACATGACGGGTAATATTTTCTAATTGTATTTTAAGTTGCTTTCTATCGGCAAATTCAACCTCTTCATCGCTGAAATCAAGTTCAAGTTCCATTAATGAAACAAAGTTAAGAAGCTCCTTACGCATTAAAGACAATTCATTGGAAAACCCACCTTTCATTTGTTGCAACGCAACTTTATGTGAAGATGCAGTTTCTGCAAAAATAAGGTCGGATACCGCTTCTGCCTGAGCAAGATCCATTTTACCGTTCAAAAAGGCTAGTTTGGTAAATTCACCTGGTTTAGCCATTTTTACGCCCAATTCAAGGAGTGTAGAGATAATTTCTTGAACTATATAATTCGAACCATGACAAGAAATTTCTACAGAATCTTCACCTGTATATGAGTGTGGAGCCCTGAAAACGGAAACAAGAACATCATCAATAATCTTTCCATCCCTGGAAATGCTTCCATATGCAATAGAGTATCCGTGTGCATCATTTAAAGAATTACCTTTTCTTGATGAAAAAATCTTTGCAACAGCTGAAATTGATTCGGGGCCGCTTACCCTTATTACAGAAATAGCGCCCCTTCCTGATGATGTGGCAGGAGCACAAATCGTTTCATTTAGAATTACTTTGCTCATTATATGATTCCTTTATTGATTTATTGGAATACGCATCAACGAAACAACATTTTCGACATGATGAGTGTGTGGAAACATATCTACAGGCTGCACAGCTACAATTTGATATATGGAAGAAAATATGGCAAGATCACGAGCCTGGGAAGCAGGGTTACAACTAACATAGATGATTCTAGAAGGAGCCGCGTCCATCAATACTTTAGCTACATCGGGATGGATCCCGGCACGAGGTGGATCAAGTATAACCAAATCAGGATGCCCATGCTCGGAAATAAAATCAGCATTCAACACATCTTTCATATCTCCTGCGAAAAATTCTGAATTGTCAATTCCATTAACCTTAGCATTAATTTTTGCATCTTCAATTGCTTCCGGAACATATTCTATTCCTACAACTTTTTCAGCATATTTTGAGAGGAACAAAGCAATAGTGCCCGTTCCTGTGTATAAATCGTAAATTATCGGTTTTTTCTCTGACTCCTGTGACAAGCCAGGCTCAAGTGGAACATCAGCTTTTGTGTTTAAAGCGAAATCTCTGACAACAGAATACAATCTATAAGCTTGTTCTGAATTGGTCTGATAGAAAGATTTTGGTCCTATCTTGAATTTCAACTCCTCCATCTGTTCAATAATGCATTCTGAACCATAATATAACACACAATCAAGGTCATTTATTGTATCGTTACATTTAGTATTGATAACATAGTATAATGACGTGATATTATGGAAATTATCTTTTATAGAATCAAGGAGTTCTATACGGTTTTTCTGCTCCTCATGTCCGAAAACCATAATTAACATGACTTCACCCGTAGAAGATGTTCTAACAATCATTGTCCTCAAAAATCCATGCTGTTCACGAAGATTATAGAAACTAAGACCTTTCTCGATGGAATATTTACGCACAAAATTTCTTATTTCGTTTGAAGGTTCCTTTTGCAAATAACATTTATTAATATCCAAAACCTTGTCAAAATATCCACTGACATGGAATCCCAATCCGAGACGGTCTACTTCAGTAAGAGAATCCAAATCTTCTCCACGCTCAATCCATCTCTTTTCAGAAAATGTGTATTCAAGTTTATTTCTGTATTGTTCAGTCTTTTGTGAGGCTAAAATAGGAGCAATTTCCGGGATCGAAAGGTGTCCTATTCTTATCAACTGATCAGCAACCTGCTGCTGTTTATATTCCAACTGCATGGAATATGGGAGTGGCTGCCATTTGCATCCTCCGCAGGTACCGTAATGTTCACAAAAAGGTTTGATGCGGTGGGGGGAAGGTTTAACAAGATTAACCATATATCCCTCCATATATGCCTTTCTGATTTTACTTACTTGTACATCTACAACATCTTCCGGAATCACATGTTGAACGAAAAGAACCTTTCCTTCAACATGTGCCAATGCGTTCCCCTCTGCGGCAACTGATTCTATTTCAATGCCTTCAAGGAAAGGCTTATTTTTTCTGGACATACAATATAAATAAGATATTTGTCTGTCAAAAATACTAAAATTATATTATATTTGATTTATTTATTTCCATTACCTTAATGTTGAAACCGTGTTTTAATGTTGATATAAGAATAAATTCAACTCTTTGTAACAAATTGTCCATAACAACGTCTATATAGTATGAAAGATCAAAAGTCATATGTAATAGTGTATGTTTTAAAAATATTCTTATAAATTAAATACTTAAGTTATGAAACAATATGTAATACTGATACTTGCTTTCTGCCTTTGTTCTATTGGGCAAATAAAAGCCAATGATAAGATTAATACCCAGGAAGATTTCATAATTCTAACCGGTAAAGTACTTGATTCAAAAACCAGAGTACCACTCTATTTTGCCTCGGTAAATCTGGAAAACACCAATATTTCTAATGTGACTAATTCAGAAGGAGTCTTTTCACTGAAAGTGCCACTTAAAATCTCACCGGAATCTAAAATATTTATATCACATCTTGGATACAGTACATTTTCGGCTTATATAACTCAGTTTAAAAGCTCATCACTGGATAACCCTTTAATTATAGAAATGGTTTCAGTTCCGCTAAAATTAGACCCCGCAAGTATCCGTGAAGAAGATCCAATAGCCCTTTTTGATCAGGCATACAATAAAATTAAAAATAATTATCCACAAGAATCAATAGGAATGACTGCTTTCTATAGGGAAGTTATAAAGAAAGGCAGTAAATTCCTCTCTTTGAATGAGGCTATACTTGATATAGATAAAGCCCCATACAATGCTTTTTCCAGTGATAAAGTAGGTATATATAAAGGCCGTGGAAGTGTTAACTATGATTCAAGCGATACACTATTTATATATTACAAAGGTGGAGCGATGTCATCACTTCAGATTGACCTTATTAAAAATCCATTTGCCGGTGTATATCTTGAATCTGTACACAAATACTATAAATTTAAAATGGGGAAGTCGGTGACTATCGATGACAAAATATTCTATGTCGTTGAATTTGACCAAAATAAAGCAGCAGAAAATGAACTTTTATACCGTGGAAAAATTTATATTGAATCCGAATCATTGGCCATAGGACGTTTGGAATTTTCAATGAATGTTGAAGGACATGAAGAAGCTGTTAATATTTTTGTTCCCAAGAGACCACATAATCTCAATGTTAAAGTTGAAGGAGCTAACTACATAGTTAATTTTAAAGAGTATAACGGACTATGGTATTATGATAGCGCAAAAATGGAAGTGGAATTTTCCACAAGAAGAAAGATGGCTATATTTAGAAATTACTATAATATTGTATCAGAAATAGCGATAACAGACCATAAAAAAGGTGAATTTAAAATCAATCCTGAGTGCCGCATTAAATATAAAGATATAATGTCTGAAAAAATCACCTCATTTACTGATGAAAATTTCTGGGAAAATTATAACATAATCGAGCCTGATCCGACAATAGATAATATAATCAATAAGATTGTCAAACAATTGAGTAAATATTTACTTAAAGGATTTAAAACCTTTGAAGAAATAAATAATAAAAATAAATAATTTGTCATGAAACGATTTGTAATACTAGTACTTGCTTTCTGCTTATGTGCAGTAGGGCAAATAAAGGCTGGAGAAGGTAATTATGATAATCAAGAAGATTTCATGATTCTTACCGGCAAAGTAATTGATGCAAAGAGTAAAAAACCACTCTATTTTGCATCTGTTAACCTTGGAAATACCAATATTTCTAATGTGACCAATTCTGAGGGAGTCTTCTCACTGAAAGTTCCAATAAATACATCTGCTGAAGATAAAATATTTATTTCTCACCTTGGATTCAGAACATATACAGCTTTTGTTTCTCAGTTTAATGGCTCTTCTATAGAAAGTCCTTTTTTAATAGGGCTTGTATCTGTTCCTCTTGAATTAAAACCTGCAACTATACGCGGTGAGGAAGCTAATGCACTTTTTGATCATGCATATAAGAAAATAAAAGATAATTATGCTCAGCAACCGGTTGGTATGACAGCCTTCTACAGAGAGATGATTAAGAAGGGAAACAGTAAGTATCTTTCTTTAAATGAGGCTATTCTCGATATATCAAAAGGTCCTTACAGTGCCTTTACAAGTGATAAAGTCGCAATATATAAAGGACGTGGCAGCATCAATTATGACTCAAGTGATACTCTGTTTATTCATTACCAAGGTGGGGTAATGGCCTCATTACAAATAGATTTGGTTAAAAATCCGTTTGCCGGTGTATATCCTGAATTAGTGCATACATACTACAACTTCAAAATGGGACCATCGGTTACTATAGACAATAAATTCTTCTATGTTGTTGAATTTGACCAAAAAGAAACAACTTCTGATGATATTTTGTATAGAGGTAAAATTTATATAGAATCTGAATCTCTGGCCATAGGACGTTTGGAGTTTTCTATGAATGTTGAAAATCGCGAAGAAGC